>Ga0307515_10004519_pt1 | contig 28740 bp, 17 predicted proteins | sample 17_EM_MG_FD_194513 | JGI IMG/M metagenome (GOLD analysis project Ga0307515, IMG submission 194513) | Populus trichocarpa ectomycorrhiza microbial communities from riparian zone in the Pacific Northwest, United States - 17_EM | ecosystem: Host-associated > Plants > Roots > Unclassified | place... | reverse complement strand
GACTTACCGGTTCGCAATATTTTGTCCCGTTCGCAAACCGGACAAGAGGTTTGCGAACTGGTCGATTTATGCGAATTCTACCCATTTAATTGTCTCAAGCGCTGGGAAGCCCCATTTAAAGACACTACAATTTGCATGAATGGACATGATACTAGATAACTATAGCTGGCTCAACAACTTCCATCAAAATTCAGCATGATGCAATCTCCGAGTCCTTGTTGAGTCACTGCCACTATCAATGTATTACTTCATGTAGTCTTTGTCATAGTTCTTATATTATGAATATTTATTGGACACTATATGCATGAAGTTAGGACTAAATTTCTCTACCAGGTGCAGGGTCAAGCAGATTTCCAGCACTGTGAGGTGCTTAAGGTTGTTAAACTGACAGTTATGACAGTCTGTGATGATAGAAGACTGAGCATCGAAGTTCTTGGAGCAGTTGGGATGCCAAGTATACGTATCACAGGTCTTACACTATGTTTATTGTATGGTTCCCTTTGTCTGGTGGGATTAAATCTCATACTTGGCAAGGTCGCATACTGGGTCCTCAGTTCGCGAACCGGTCAAAATTCGCGAACCGGTCCGTCCAGTTCGCGAACGGGCAAAGTTCGTGTATCGGTCGGAACATACATGTTGCTCTCGCGATTCTCTGGCATAACAATCACGTGAACACTCACTTCCACAAAATTTATACTCGAGTACGTCATTTATAGTTACCTCTTCATAGAGTTTTGGATGTTGGATAAAATCAATATCCATGGAATTCCATAACACTTGGACTATGATAAACCGAGCGTAGGGTAGGGTAAGATATTGGATGCGCGGGTCATGGGATAGTACAATTCGAATATTCCTATCCATTCAAATGCTGCGAGCGAGCCGAGTGCTGTGCAGTGCTAATCATAAGAGCTAAAGCTACAGTTATACGAAACGGGGGGGGGGAGGGATTTTCAACGCTCCTATCTGTCTTAAAGTGTTATCAATCCTCTGAATATGTAATGAGCACTATTCAAAAACATTTAACGGATTGAAAACGCTTATAAAATTCATAACACTTTAATACAGATAGATCACGTTTATAAAAACCCCCAGTCTTTCGACAGTAGCTAGAGCCATGGCCAGCACACCGGCGATGTTCGAGGGAGCAGCTAACGGCCAGCACGGAACTAATGGTTATTCTAAGATTCTTTGTCCTTTGTATTTACCTTATCGAGTTTACTACAATAAGCCCTGAATCGTCAGTCCATTCCATTGCTATAATATCCCAGGAGGCATAACGCTACTAAGGCGAGTTGCCCTGTCGAGTAGGTTGAAGTCTGGGACTATCCCTGCCGTTGTAAATGTTCCATACGATCGACTCCAGGAGATATTGGTGGGACTCGAGACACTTCGTTTCATTGTCCCCCAGGGTCCCGTAGTCCCTGCACGACAGAGAGTTCCTAAATGTCCCACACCACCCACCTTACCCTCGAGTATATGCCCTCATACCCAACCCCTGAATGCTAACTCGGTGAAGGCTGAGAAGGAAGATTCATCGGTGGAGCAAGCAAAAACACATACACTAGTCAGTACCTACAGCATTTAAGTCATGATAACCTTAAGTATTCTCGAGTTCAAGTAAGGAGTACACGTCTCGCTCACCTTCAGTCCAGAAATTCCACTAGCCTCGAGACAATCTCGAGACGTAGTCTCGGGCTAATTCGTCTCGTGCGCAACCCTACTACTCAGTTGAGCGACATCGCTCATGCATAGGAGTATTTTCTTCTTTCATGAAGCGCGATTTAAATTTGATGGTGGTGATCCCAAGCCAGATCCAGGAGTCTATTGAATGTTAATATGCTGTCAAGATCGAGGAGGAATCAATAATTACCGACACTAGCTAGCTACTTAGTACACCGGCAATCATTGTCTACACGCCGCGGCCTAGACCCCTTTCTTCGTTTTCATCTCATCGTGGGGTCTGTTTCCGCACTGACTAGCAGGCTCTAAATCATGTTGCGCGATTTCAGGCACGGGCCGCACGTTAGTTGGACTGCGATCAATTGTGATTGTCAGACTCCCGACAGTGTGTACGTGCAGAATCTCCTTCCCCTTCAACTTCGTCAAGATACGCCGCCCTCTTTCAATGGCTCCTTATCCGTTCCAGAGCTGGCTTCTACATAGTCGGCTTAGAATGTTGGTGTTTGAGAGGTAATTCTCCTGGGAAATTAATGAATCAAGGTGCAGGTCAACACATACTCGGAATCGAGCCAATCTGAACATTAACCAACAATCTTGAAAACATACGTAAAAGCGGGCCGGATCTGAATTCAATATGTTGGAATTTGTGATATTTCGCTGCCTTCTTCTTCTTTTGACCATCTACCCGAGAAGGCAGCAGAGGCAGAAAATAACTCATCCGAGTGACACGTCAGATGTGTATCTAGCCCAGAACGAAATTGGGAATTCCCAACAGCTTTAGACGTATTATTCACTCATCGATATTCCGCAGATACTAGGTCAGGTAGCGACCAAGAGAAGGATGTTATGCCAGGAGCTCAGGCTGCCACCTAACAATCACCAAGTATCACTTTTGCGTTGCAAGTGTTTTAGTACTCCATCTTGGAATCCTATTTAGAGGCTTGCTCTCCTCATTCAAAATGCTTACATACTGGTAAGATCAGAATCTCACCATCACTATATATACCGTAGAATTTATTCTACTTTGCTACCATGTGTCGTGCGTGCCACCTTGGGCTCCTCTTGGTGACATGCATTAGCGCGCCGCCCATTATCATTGACACCTCCCATACTGACTTCTCCATTTGCAGCCCGAGGCTGCATTGTACGCATTGGGGACCTTGCATCTCAATAATTCCATTACCTCGCGTATCAAAACGGACCCTAAGTGTGGCTCGCTAAACACTCGAGTATCACGAGCATAAGCACGTCAACTAGACCCATCCAATGAAAACGCCAGTAGGGCTCACACTGGCTCTTGGGCTTCTCCATAATCCTGGTAGCTAAGACTGGTCAGCAGATACCCATCGAATCAACCAGGCCTTACCAACAAGAGAAAGACAATAGCGGTTATCTGGTAACGCTGGAAACATAGGCAGAAATTGAATAGTTTCCTAGGCAATGAAAGACAGGAGTCAGTTAGTTTAGGGTTGGGATGAAGCACCTTTGGATCAATGATTCGGGGAATTAGAAGTCAGTAGCAAGCTCCTATTATATTGTGAGACCTCTTTGGGTTTGTAACCAAGACGGTAGATATTGTTGGGAGCAGACTTCGATCGATCACAACGGACGTCCAAGATATAGGCTCAACGGCAAGGCACTAAAGCTACTCAGTCCACAATGTAGCGACTTTGTCTTGGAAGGGTAGCCGTGCCATATCGCGCCACCTACCCCAGCTTTCTAATGAGTTATGTACGCATGATCCGTCACTCGATGTTTCAGTTGCATTGAAATCTGACACGAAATGATGACAGATACATTTCATTTCTCGAGGTAATAGTCGCACAAAGATTCCATGTTTTATCTTTGTGTATTTGTGATATTCCGCCCTCTCGAACCCTTGGTGGGAAGATGTCTCTAGAAGGCAGAAAGCCCTCACCCACGGGTGTCTTCATGACAGGTCAGAAACTCTAGAACCGCTTCTTTTGGTCCCCTTCAAATCGGCGTCCATGTATCAATAACCACTGGCTCGTGGGTCCAGATTTTCTGTATCCCATGCATACTTAATGCACCTACTTCTAATAGAGGCCTGGGGATCCCAACATGCACAGGTAGCACATGTTTCGGCGCGTGTTGAACAATTGCTCCAAAACAGGTGGGGCTGAAACTGGGGAAGCCAAATATCAGGGTGAATATGCAATTATCTGCGTCAAACTCCTCAAATCTTCATCACTGAGAACCTCTGGTTACAGTAACTCATTACCTAGGCCATGGACGTGGTGGCAAATTCTATCGGGATTCCGTAAAGTCAAACAAGTTTTTACAGGGGAACCGACGCTCACCCATGTAGATGCTAAAGCGTACGTATGTAGAGCTGCTTAGAGTGAATCCACTTAGTCAATACCGAGATGTCTCAGCATCAACCTCTTCGGGCTCTTTTTAATGATTGCCGCCAATAACCTTTGGTCCATAACTACAGACACGATAGCCAGTCAATCCAGTTTTTGTGCTGTGTTTGACGCACCACGGCGGCACTGGCTCTCGTAGAGAACATCCGGTGCTAACAAGTACTATACCATCAAGCCATGACCAGCCCCTTAGTACTCACCGGAGACACTCAGCTTGTCCGCCGGGAGCGGACTCACCCATCAAGTAAAGCCACCGGCGTCTAAGACCAGTCCACATGGCCATAATTCTTTCTAACTTGAACTGCACAAGCCACAGATCTAGAATGCCCATTACAGCATCTACCAAGGTTGGCGAGCAAGAACCAAGGTAGAACTCCGAAGATACGCCAACCCCCCATTTCTAGGGCTCTCTACAGTGCAGAAAGCACTGAGTGAATCAACGATGAAATAACCACCCACAGTAGTAGATCGGTCCACCGGAGAAGCCTTAGTTTCTACTTTTCCAGCAGCTGATAATCAAGTTGGGTGATGTTGCAATGTTGAGTATCTACCCGTAAGTATCTTGAATAAGTTGAGAAACAGACAGGTTGCTCCCGCTGCCACGGAGCAGCTCCAGAGGTCGTCCCTAGTAGCCAAACATCGTGAACTCCTATCCCACACTACGCCATCCTTTCTCCCTAGGTCTAGATTGGATCAGCCCAGAGACACTGGCAGAATCACGCACCAATTATTTAGCGTATCAGATTCTACACCTACTTTAGTTGTTTATTTCCTCGGTGACCACCGAAAAAACATCAACGGAATTATCCATGGTTATCTTTCCGCCAAAGAGAATGCTGGTGCTTTTGTTGAACTTGACACTTCCAGCAAATACGATCCGCACGTTCTGCATAATAAGGGGTCACCATGCCTTATTCGCGGAGAAAGACGAGCCAGCCTCTCTACTTGGTCTTCTGGGCCCGAGTTGCAACAATGTCTCAGAAGATGCTCTTCCGGAGCGCGTATTCGAGGTCACCGAGCTTATTCTTCGCCATCGGATCAGCTGTGAAAAGCCATCCCATAACCACCCTATCATTGTCATGGCCACTTCTTCCGCGCGCAAGTACCGTGGCTATCGTCTACAAACAACCAGTTGGAAGCGAGCTATGAATACGATAGTCTTCAGCTATCCTACCAAAAGGTACAGTCACCACGGCTCGCTCACTCGTATGTCGTACCCGAATGCGTTCAATCCCCTTTGGGCCAATCGATAAATCACTCTCGTGAGTAACCGAGGATCACCAATCAAACGTCGATCCATCAACTAGCAAGCCCTATATCCTCGTCAATAATGCACAAATAGAAAATGCACCGGTTATCAAGGTTATTCTAGCGAATCGCTGTCGATAGTAGATCAAACTAACCCCTCCATCGTCCGAATGTCCGCCAACCCCTCATCCCAGAAGCAGTTTCCCCGAAGAAAATTCGGACGACTGATCAGCCTCTCCAATCCACCATCCTTTCTAAGCTGACTACCGGGTTACCTGTGTTTGCTCAACGACCAGTGAAGATTCATTTCTCGATATCTCGGTGATGTTGATACAATACAGTGAGATCAAGCCCGTATTGAGGCTGTGCTGGGTTCCACTTGCACACGGATTATCCTGCCCAATCGCTCACGAAAAATTTGTCCTCGCGATCAACGTTCGGTGCGAAGGCCGCACCAGTTCCCACGACTTATCTTCGATCTCGAAACTTGAAATAATCTCAGGGCTTCATCGCACTTAGTATAGGAAGGTAGTTAATTGGACTTCACCACTCAACGAGCGCCCACCGAAAGTCACACAATCACTTATGATCACTCGTACCACACAATCCCGGCACCTGAGCACTCACCAATCAGCATTCAGTTTCGGACTAGTCATCGCCACATCCTCGCCATACCACCAGGTAGTACAGATCAAGTGCAGAATATGCCGCATTGCATAAATAGACGTCCGATGTCTCCTTAGTCACCAATTGGTTATATCAGATTTCCAGCCCAACACCCGAGCCACTTCTACATAGCCGTAACCGAGAATAGGCGAAGTGAAGTCCATTGTGAAGTAACATAACCGCGGTCAGTGAAGAGACTTCGTGAATAGATCTAGTGCGACGTCGGCGTTAGGTATTGGAGCATTCGTATCTCGACAATCCTCTTACAAGCTTGGGCGGTTGACTGGTTTCCGATTCCAATCGGACATATAATCAGATGGATAAACCATCTTGCACGTAGATCTCTTCTCATCCCTTCGGAGGGCTGCCGAATGGGGGATCAGAATAGTTAATGCTGGCATCCTCCCCTTTTTTTATTTACCCCGGATTTTCTGCTCTTCAGTTGACACTGTAGATCCCGACGACTGTAAACGCACGCCATAGCCTACGAGTAGAGATAAAGGTGAAGAAAAAATAGGTACGGGTAGAATCCGAGATGAGATCTCTCACGAGAGCGAATCATCTATTATGATCCCCTAGCACGTGTTTTATCCCTGTCGCGGTCGGCGTTACACGCCAAATACTTAGCCCACCTGAACGATGGGTACCCTCCGTACCAAGTGCCTGCTAGGAACATCGTTGGAGGCCGCGGAGCCGGAGAAACCGTCAAACCAGAAAGATTGTGTGGATTCGGTTTCCCCGTAAACCACTCCAATCGCATTGGTCTTAATCCGATGCCTCAGGGGCACGCAAGCCCGTGCCCAAGAGAGGAACCAATTCCATGAGCGTCGGTCACGCCTGAGACGTTACTTTGATGGTGAGGATGATGTGACCAAAAGTAGCCGCGTGGGGTAAGGGGGGTGAAAGTGGACGGATTAGACGGCGAAGCGGGGGCTTCATCTTTTATCGCCACCTAGCTAGCTAGGTCCGCGGCGAATCCATACTATAATTCGATGTGCTAAGCCCTACTAGAGTCCTCGATACTAAGCTGATAGAGTACACCGAAGTACAATATGTAAGCTGATTTGCGATTAGCTATACACGCGCGGCGATAGAGTATTGATATTGGTGCCTCATCTTCCCAACTATGCCAGTCTGAATTAAATTCCAGATCCTCCATAAAGGGGGTTAGGGTTCTCCGGCTCCATATTCAGCAACCCACAACGTTTCAGCTGTAGCACACCTCACAAACTAGGCTGTAGTATGCATGCGGAGTGCAGAAAAACCCGGAACTTGGCTATCGAACAAATCAGCCGGCATCAACCGGTGGCAGATGGATTGGTCAAAATTTATGTCCCATATCACATCCATGTAGATGCTCCGGCCCGAGGCCGTGAGGTGCACCTGTGTCGTAGATAAAATACAGAGATACTTATGTACGAAGTACATCCATCGTATGCCGCCTGCATTAGTTGTGATTAGAATTTTTTAAGTGAAGAGAACAGGATCATTTGCTTTTCCACGAGAGCTAGATATCGGGACGCGCCCGAGCTTTCCGCAAGCAAAAAGAAAATACCTTAAACAGATCGAAATGCGAACCTTTTGCATCTTTTACCGTAAAACCTCAGTTAAGTTGAGGCATGTGAGGCATATATATAAAGCAAGAGGCGTTTTATGTTTCCAAACCCTTGGGTAGCGACGTAGGGGGATATATCGAGAACCGCAGCCGGTGCAGTGATACCTCCGAATCGTGGAGGTGGCGAGCGGGGAGTTCTGCAAGAAAGGCTTTGTATTCTCTCCTAATGTGGATAGAGCAATCGTCCGAGGTAAATGTCCAAGGAGGGTGAGATGCGCATGAAAGCGGTATTCAACATCCTGGATTCTTGATGAAGCCTAGGCATCTCACTCAGCGTCGACATCGGCTTTTATTCACGGAATCTTACTGAATTCCAATCAAAGTATAGATTTTATATATCAAAATCCAGCTGCCAGGGATACAAACACGGTCCCCACATTCAGGGCCATCTCCACCGGAGAATGGAAACATGCAGCTGGAGATCAGGAACTGACGGTCTCTTTCCAAATCTGATATCATTAGATGATAATTTCAATATCCAAACGGCAGCTGTAGGTTTGCTTGATTGCTCGCATGGTTCTGATACGGAGGTGCATATCTAGTGGCCGTTGGGACGCGGGGGCTGCTTAATTCAGTAACTCCATCTCCACCTATACGTAGATGTCCGTGCCTCCTTCAAGTCAACGTACGGCATTCTTTCGAGCAAGGGAGTTTCTATTGAAACAAAGGCTGAGACTAAGGTACACTATAGGTACATGCCTCTGTTGTCAGCATTATCTCTTCCTTTATGTACCTATTCCTATAGTTACCCAGTCACATATATACAATTTGCTTCTTCGTCGTAGCGTAATGTAGGCAGCAGGTACCGGCGCGTTGAACCATAACCCTATAAAAACAGGGCATACCCAGAAAGGCAGTTCAGGTCATAATAGGCAAGTACCTAACTGCAGCTGTATGCAAGCAGCCCAAGAAACCAGCGGGGCTGGAGATATCAACGTCAAACCAGAATTGCAGAGTAAAAAGCATCGACGCAGAGTTCAATTGGTTCTCTATTCCTCCGTTTGTTTCAAAGGAAAACACTCACTATGTACAATGCAGAAATATTATTCCATGTATCTATTCGTTCCTAGAAATATCTACATGAAGCTTCTTGGAAGAGTCGTCACACCCGAATGATGCCACCAGTGAAATACAGACAGACCGTCTTCAGTTCTTCGGAGGTATACGGAGAGTGGGGTATGGTCTTGTGCAGTTGGATGAAGTTGATTGGCAAACGTCCTATTGATTCTCCTATATGATCGGGCTTTGACGAAGCAAACGCCTTTGCAGTGTCTGGTTGAGCAAAGTCAGCGAGATTTGTTGGGACACGATGAAGATGGAATTGCAATAAGCTAAACGATCGAACAGGGTGATTTCACAATCTCCGGTGTTACTCATGGTTAGCGAACCAGAAAATCCACGGCTGGCAAAGCTGCACGAACAAACGTACAGAGCAAGAGGATAGTAACGTGAAAGCAAATCGGAAGTTGCGCACATAGTAACTACAATATAGTAAGAAAAAAATAGTAATTATAATAGGGACAAACCTATGCTGACCACTAAGTAGCAAGCTCTGCCTTGGCATATACCGGGCGAAACTCAGCGGACTTGTATATCAGCTCAGCATTGTATTCACGACATCTGGGAGTATTTTGCCTCTTAACTTGATCCCATGGCCACAAGGCCAAATACCTACTATACTAAACATTAAGTTGGCTCGTATTTCTTTTCCCTTGAATGAATTTACTATCTACTAGGTACTTAGGATTTATAATTTATTTATTTATAAAGTATATCATGCGACCTGCAGCCTAAGGCCACATTAACACATACCCGATAGCACTTAGTAATTGGAATAAAAAAGGAACTCTTCTCAAACACTGCTCGCCGTTTGTTTGAGTGTGCATGCGCGTCTGTGTCTCGGCGTGGTCTGTTAAGGGAAGCCAAATCATTCTCATGAATTTCGGCTTTCGGCTTTGCATCTTGACTGAGCCGTTGCGTCTAGACATCTGCAACTGGCGTTTACTCATACAATCGTACATTGTGTCCGCCGATGACGGCTAAAAATATGACATTCAAACAGGTTCCGTTGAATTCGCTTTCCGATCCGCATCGGTCTGGCCTGTGCCGACCGCCAAGGTATGAAAAAATGTGAGAAACAAACGGGAAAATATCGCCTGTGTCAACTTTGGTAGATTTGACCCATGGAGACCAGCAAAAAGGCCGTACGTCGGAGATTCTAGGTCCATAGGCGGATGTCAGAAATATAGAGTATTGTCCTGGTTACGGTGGTTCAGTCGTCAGCAGTCAGCAATCCATCCCGGTTTTTTGGGTCAGCGTCAAAATTGGTCGGTCTATCGTGAGATATGTCAGCTCCATCCTGTCTAGAAGAAAAATGGTCGGCGGTGGATGAACCTTGCTCGTCTTCCCGAGACCCAATGGCCAACGTTTCCTCTGAAGGCATCTCAAGGATAAGAATTGCGCGCAAAACGTTATGTACGAAATCGTAGGGAGCATCGCATCCGGCACCTGTTACTGCCTCGACCGGGGTCCTCGTACCGTGCCGTCTTCGAACAAATAAGGATTCGCCCACACTCATCTCCAAAACTTGAACTGCGGTTGGTCGGCTGCAGCCCTAACCCTTGGGCCCCCTTGAAGGCTGCACGTGCACATCCTTCGACAAACCTGGCTCGTCACGAATGTTTGGCGCCGCAAGCTTGCTGCAGGCGGGGATCGTTCACTCGTTCGTTCCGTCGCGCCTGCGAACCTATGGCTCCCTTTCTTCGTCCCACACTTTTTGGGTTTTGCTCAGTTTTTGATGATAAAGTTCATGACGTCGATTTGGGCGATGGAAAACAGCGAGCAAGCGCTTTTGGTCTTCCTCTAGCTCGAGTTCTCCACACCCTTACGAGCACCACATGGCAATGGTTGTCAGCAAGCAAAAGAACTGAAACCTCGCTTGGGTTGTGTGACTCGGTAAAATAATAAAGTGAGGCCACCACACCCACCACCTTTCGATATGATGACAACCGTTTTTTACCCATGCACCCCCAGTGTCGAGAGAATCAGATAACGGCAAATGAAATGAAGCAAGGGCAGCTGGGTTGTTCCCTGTGGCTGCAGGAATTAGATAGGAAGAGGGTTGATACACGCCGTTAACGATGCGCGTCGTGTTAGGAGCACATAATTACGACCCTCATGAATCATGACTGGCAGAGCAGCCAGTGTCTACCACGTACGTACATACCCGTGCCGCGTTGATGCGAGATGAGATTTTGATGCGCGGCTGGTGTGGTTAGACGCGCGCGGTTTATATGTAACTAACACTTTCTGGAAGTACACGCATGTAGTGACCGGCGGGCCGATAATGGGAACCAGGAAATCAATAGTGACCCAGAAGAAAGTGGTTCTGGAAGCATGTCGAGAGCATCTAGAAACACAGAGAATTTTTCACTGACACTGGTGAAGCCGCGAGAGTTTCGGTTTCAGATGTCAAGATGTAACGCTGAAACGGCGATTAGACTGGGTAAGGGGTCCGTGGGATGGGTACTTGTCGATGAAGGTCATAGCGGTTCGTTCTTCCGTACATACGGTATCTTTCATTGAGAAATAAGGTAGACTACAGTTTTAATGCACCAGATTGATATCCGTGCCCGGATCCGATCCGGGGGCTGAAGTGGCTATGGGTGATGAAGTTTTTTGGATGATTCTATTACGCAAGGAGAACCTCTTATGCCTCTCCTGTTTATGCTCTTGATTTTAAGTCCCGGGTACCGTAACAGAGTTCCTAGTTTAAGTGCCGCTTTAAGTGATGCCTGGGTAGATGATCACTGCCCGATGTAAGTCCCCGATATCAGCTTTCAGATGTGTAAGGGAACTTCCTTGTGTAAGGAGAAACCTATAGATAAGTTAATCGCGTACTACTAGAAAAACCGGGCTGAGAGGCTTGTGTTTGATTCACTTGCGGGGCTTGGGTGTACAATCTACAGTCTAAATGCCTAACTTGACTGCCTTGCTGTTTCCATCCCAAGTAGCTTGCCGCCCTCTACACTTCCGGTCCCGAGAGTCGAGACGAAAGGAAACTTACCAGATTCCCGGATATCACATTCTACGCTCGACTTCGGTGCCTTACCTTGCATTTTCGCGGCTTTTCTAACGCATCTGTCTGCTCAGCTTCACTGATTGAGCAATAGAGACAAGTAACGCAGTAGTGGCTGCAGGTACATTTGTATCAGTCGTTTGCTTTTCCTGCTACTGCGGCTGCAGGAACAATTTGGCTTGCTGCCTGCTTGCTCTTAAGGCTTGCAGGTTGAACTTCGTGGTTTCAGCTGATTTGATCATTCCTCAGACATACAGGATGCAATGCATGCATGGCGCAGTAGATGAAGTTTTCTGGTTCATTTCGATCGACGTTTGTGCCGCGCAGCAGCGCTCTTCCTGGCTATCTTTCTTCCGGAGTCATACTCCGCAAGAATTCATTTCTTGTAATGTGTGTTTCTCTCTGGAAAGGGTACGAACCGCGGTATACATAAGCGCCACGCACATGTACTCCCTCCTTATGCATATTACCCCGCTGCGCCGCCACCACGGCCACTGTTGGAGAAGCGAATCGCCAGCACCCCTTTTGCATGCACGGTTGGGCTCACGATCGACATCGATTGGATAAGGCGATTTGAGCCGCCATAGATGACGCTAGACCTCCGGGGTGAGGCGCGTGCTGTGGCTTCTGTATGGATGAAAGCAGCCGGTGCGCGCGGCTGTAGCCAGGTTTACGGACCAGCGCTGGGATTTCACAAAGGCTGTCATGATGCACTAGGTCTGGAACTCGATCGGGAGTGAACGGAGGAATTGTGACCGGTCACACGTGAGCTTTTGCATCCTCCGGCCAGCCTACCCTTTCTGGCATCGAGGATCGTCTTTGTTCGGTCCCATCTGATCGTGAGATGAAGTGAATTCAAATGCAATTATCCCGAGGATGAGACACTGTTGTGGATATGATATGGATGCTTGCACTTCAGAAACTTGATGTCGAGAGAAGTGAAGATTAATGTGCCGTGCGATTCCCCCACATGAGTAGGTACCGAAGCTAAGGGACTACTAACTGTAAGAAGACTCAATACAACCCAAGAAGGAATTCGTTTCCTCCTCTAATCGCTCGACTGTCAAAGTATTTCCTTCTTTCATGTTTTTTTTCGCGCTCGCCGCATTTTCAGGCGGAAAATTGTGGTGGGTAGGTGTTACAAGAACGGTATAGAGCCGGCTTATGCACGAACTGCAGGTGTTTTCAGTCACGGGCTGGCCGGGTACAGCCTTAACGCTGGGCTTTGATTCGTCGGAGTGCGGGGAGGGTGGTGGGGAATGACACCAGCGGAGGCATTTGGACAACTCAGTGTTCCTTCTTGATGCCTCTGAGATATTTGCAATCAGGAAACCTATAAAGTTATTCCGTTGCATGAGATAGACATCGATAATTAGGGTTAAGTTGATATTTGACTTTCAATCGATGATTTACACGCTTTTGAGATTTTCGAATTTCACTTCCATATGCCCATGGCCCATGAATGCCTGATGCATGTTGCCTGTAGCGCGTGCCCTCAGCATCGCAACCTATGAGAATTTTCACCGTCGCTCTGAAGGGTGTCAATCTGCACAATGTTTGAAAGAACCTCTGCTGTGCCGCATGAGGCATGTAGAATCAGTTCCGACAGGTTGGTTCACGATGCATGTCGCAGGCTCTAATACCTGAGTTGTTTGGGCAAAAAGCCAGAGGGGAAACATCAATCACGATTGCTACGTACTGTTAGATTTCTTGCTTTCGTTCTTGTCCTTTCTATTTCTTCCTTTCTTCTTTCCCGATTGAGCCCCCTCCTTCCCCGCAGACAGGAGAATATGTATGCATCTCTGGCGGTTCATGAGAATGGCGATAAAGGGATGAGGGCGGGTAATCGGAGGTTTTGTTGTTTTTTGTTTGTATTATTACTTTCAGCATATGCTCTAGTCAGCCGTTGTGTGGTGACCTGGTTGGTCACAAAGCTGACCTGCTCAGGAACATCTATATTATGCGATGCATTAATAATATTGCCTTGCTTCTCTGCGTGGGCGCTTCCCCACCCAGTTACTGACTTCGAAGCTTTTCTTCACGATGATCCTCAATTGAAGATAGTGACCTGTAATCAAGCGCAGAATCTTCAGAGCTTTGGGACACAGGGGGCGCTTAGCAGTGAGTGAAACTTAGACATTACGGAATCCACAAGCAAGTACATCATCGAGAAGGTGGTCTAATGGTGAGCGTCGCCGGCGAAGTCTAGTTTCTAGCGTGTGATCACGAATGCGATCCGATTCAAAGCTAGCGAGTGAAAGATCGTTCTTGAAACGAGGGCTTGCATGTTGTATGGTGAAAGATGGATGAATGCTTCCTGTCTTGGTCTTGTCGGACATCGTCGCTTCTCAGATAGTCAAGAAAGCGGAGGCCCCTGCGCCAGTATTTTTCTTCCACCCACCCATATGATAATTATTATTAAATATATGCCTTTTTTTTCGGATCACCTAGCATGGGGGTGTGAGAGGGGGGTGGCCGTGGCCCAGAAAAAGCAAAGTCTTAGCCAAAAGAACCGAAGTCGACGGAGTGGACTGCTGTTGTGTCACCCTCGACTATTCGACTAGGCCGAACGACAGGGGACTCACTGCTGCCAGGCTGCCTGCAAACTAGTACCCTCTTCTCAGCGGTACGACGCTACTCCGAGCAACCAGGAGCTTAAAGACTAGCGAAAGGCCTTCCCCTACTTAGCATACGTACATTTGCACTGCGCTCTTCGCATATATCATCTGGGGTCCCCACTTCAGATTTGCAACCTGCCTGCTTGACACTACGACATCAACTTCGAGTCTTGAACTGGCAAACACCCGGCCACTTATTATCCCATCACCGCCTTATTAAAGTTGCCTTTAAAAGTGTCCAACTAGGGCGGGGAGGTCTTAAGCACAACTCCGCGCTACCACTATCTTATCCAGTCCCGTCCCACCTCACATCAACCTACTACATAGCACCACTCCTCAGTATCAACTCTGGACAAGCAAATTTCCATCACAATCAGTCTTTCTTCTACGAGGCACTAGAAGAAAGAGCAACCATCCTTTCCCCGAGCCTCCCCCAGAAATCCTCCAAAATTCAGGAATTAGAAGTTATACCACGGTCTTTACCGTGGAGCCCAGCATTCCACGGCCACCCTGCACACTCGAGTGCAGGTTATCCGGGTTTCGATACGTTGTCAGACGTGCTGGCGCACGCCGGCAGTGCATATCAGCAACACCGGATAATGAATAGTTATCACTCAGCAGCGGCTGATGATCAGCCGCAGCAGGACTGGGTTCCTTCGCTACCTGTTTGTATCCCCTGATTCAGCTTAATTTGTTTCTTGAAGCGCTTTTACTGAACGCCCGGTAGAGTCAAACCTTGAGTTATCATGCAACATTGGAAAGTCATCACCATTCGCAGCCACATCATCACGGGAGCAATCATTCACACTCCCATGGCCATTCTCACGGACCCTCAAGCCATGCGCACACTTACCCGAGTCAACACATCACAACTTCGCTTGTAGAACATGTCGCCCCTATCCTTGAATCCCCATCCTTTTCACAGGATCGCGAGTCTCTCCATTCGGAATCTCACGACGACAATAATGAAAGCACTGCAAATACGACACCCCTCAACAGCATGCCTCCTCTCCCTTCATATCAGCTGTCAACTCTGTGTCCCCTGCCTAGCCAGCAAACAGCGGGGTTCAAGCGGCCATACCAGCCAGATACAATCACTCCAGCTTCCTCGCCACAGCCATCAAAGCGGAGAAAGAGCACCAGTAAAGAAGCGTGGACAATGACGGAAGACGACAACCTCCTACTGAAGCTCAAGGATGACGAGGGCCTGCCATGGAAGGCCATCGCATCTCGGTTTCGGGATATGAATCGGGGCGAGTTCCGAGTTCCGACACTTCAAATGCGATACAAACGTCTCAAGGAGAAGCTCCGAGTTTGGGATGCTGAGGATGTTTGTACCCTTCTTCTTTGTCTTCGGTTAATTTGGGGCGTCGTATTTGAGCATTTAGCTAATATGTAGGCAACAGATTCAATATCTCAAGGACGCGAAAGAGTACATCGAGAAGCAGAAATGGGAGTTGATATCGTCACGGATGCTCGAACTCGGTTGCAAAAAGAAGATTCCCGGAAACACATGCGAAAAGAAGTGGAAAGAGATTTGTCCACAGCCCATCAACACCCAACAAATTCCCTCCTCTGGGCCAAACTCTGCAAGCACCAACAGTGCGACCAGTACTACAAGCGATGGGCTGATGCAAGCTTGTGAAATGAAGCGAGAGTTGAGTCAGGTCAGTGAGGAGGAAGTGGAGGGCCTGGGTGTGAGCATGGATGGCAGGGAGTAGGAAGATAGCAGTCATCGCGGAATACAGACTTTTCAGCATTCAGTTTGGATTATGGGCATTGGACGGGTATTGGGGTTTCTTCGCTGCTTTATAGCTAACATCGTCATCATTTCGTATATTAAAGAGGGGAAGCCCGCGAGGGTATCAACGGTGTTAACGTGTTTTTGAGGGTTGTGTATTTTCTGGGTTGGGTGCCTTTTCCTTCTATCAGTCTCTTTGCTTTCGCTTTATATGGGTAACGGGTTTTACTTAGTCTTCTTTTATTTTCTAACTTCTCGTCTTTATCTTTTTGTCCTATTCTTTTGCTTCTGGTTGTTTGAGTAGTAGGTAACTGATTTTCATCAAGGTCTGTCTTGCCGGCTCTTTCCTACGTGTCTCGTTTTTCTTTTGGGTCATTGTTCAATTAACTGGGTCTTTGGATTTTGGATGGGATAGGCTGGAAGGGCCGGTTGGGGCGGCAGGAGTGTGGGGGTTTATCTCTATTCATTTTCCCTTCGGCCATCGTCGTCTTTTGGTATGGTATTCTTTACTGTCTGAGGCATTCTAGTTACTACTCTACAAGTAGAAACTGCTGGCGTTTCTGCTGCTTTGGATTGCCACCAAGTTAGCAATTGATCGATCACATTTGTTCCTGCTGTGGTAACTATAAGAATTTGGGTGCAGTCGAGTAAAGTGAAGATACTACTTCGATTACCTAAAACTTAAGCCAGCATATTTCTACTTGGTCTGGTCTGACGAAACGAAGATGGAAACATCTATATACCAAGTCAAGCTATGGGGATGAAACCACTGTAAGAATTCACGATGATCGAGGCAAGAGCTAAAGAAATTTTCCCGTGGTGCCCCCGTGCCTCCCTCCCGCGGCTTAGATTGGTGTCAGAGCTAGCAAGATCTTCAGTCGGCGCTCAGACCGATTTCGGCTGGCCGGTAGCTTAGCTCACCGGAGCCCCACTACATTTACTACAGCTGCCTGTCTCTCAGCTCTAGAATTGATCCATCGTGGAGGAGTCAAAACTACGTCTCGCTCCAGCCCTAGAGTACCGATAGTGTCTACTCTTACTGGTATCGGGATATGCCCCCCGCGAGAATAAGATACACCTGCAGGAGGTGTTACGGTTACGGGAATCTGTATAGCTATCTAGCTCTTTCGGGGGGTTCGCTAGGTTTGCAGAAGCAAAGCTAAGCACTGTTAGGGGATGATGCAGCTGGAGCTAGGGGAAAAGCGAAAAATCCCAGTAACCCCCTAGTATTTACAAGCGAGGGATTCGAACGGGGTGGGTGCTTGCTTCAAATTCGACGACATATCGTGGGTAATGGGGTAGATAATAATGTTCACTGATCGTGCTGGGAATTAGTATCTCACTCAACCTGAAGTATATGACTTTGTGGGCACTTTTGCTTGGTGTAGGCCGTTTCGTTTCTGACACAGTATTGGTGTTTTGCTTTTGTTTTAATTGCTCATAGTTGAGGGCGGTCCCTACATATGTAGAATATCCTAGCGTTTCTTTCTTTCTTTCAGTCTCTCAGTTTGCTTTTTCAGCTACATTCCTTGCAAAAACCCTATCAGCTTGAGGCAGTATCACACGTGCTCACGAAATATCTTCTACCATAGCGTGACTAACAGGGAGCTCATGACGTACCTTCTCCAAGAATTAAACGCTCTTCCAGTTGAATGATACTTGTGTGTAGCGAGTTCATGTAGGTACCCGCGAGGTGCGCTCGGGATATGCATATATTGGGGGCGGGTTAGGGGGAAATACCGACCACGTCGGTGATTGCTGAAGATCCGGGAGTTCTTCTGAGTGGTTGAGGCGAGGCTGAGCCAGCCCCCTGGATACGAGTGATCGGCCATGCGGGCCGGGATTACGTAGAATATTAGGGCCATAGTAAGAGCCTAGTCAGCATTCCTTTGGGTGTGTTACCGACATTTTATGCACATTAACCGCAAATTGGGTGTTAATCGGGTTAGAAATGACCTCAGTTGAGTTATACTGTGAGATTTTGTTAACGATATTCATCTTGATATGCATCGTTAAGCCCTGTAGTGCCTAATCCCCGGGAGAGGAGCAGCGTATACGTAGAATCGAGCAGGCTAGATGCATCCACGCCGCAACATCATGAGGCAAGTCGACTCGAACCAGCTTTGCTTTGCCGTCGTCGTACATAGCTGTGGACGCAATGACTGATGATGGGATAATCACCATCAAGGCTACCTCCCGATGGAGACCTGAGACAAAACGCGCTAAATAGAATACGTACTGCGAGTAGATGGGTAATGGGCATAGAATATAGTTTCATACGTTGCATTCGAATAGACGTTGACTTTTGTAGTGACATGCATCACGACATTGAAGGCCGAGGAAAAGCAAATTCACAAGTTGCAACAACTATAGTACTACTTATCTAGTTTGTAGACATAACATGGCATCTGTGGCAGAGAGAAAGCAGACGGCCGCAAATTACTTGCCAACCACCCTACTATTAGTTATTCTTTTTCCATTAGCACATGATCACTGGTACCATGCTATCGAGTAACAATGGTTGGATACGATGTTACTCGTCACGGCTCAGTACTGTCAAGCCATCTATTGGTCCCTGAGGCCATCACCGACTTACTTCAATCTCACAAGAAAAACCGGGTTCGACTGAATTTCGCGTAACAGTAAGTGCTGCTGTATTGCGGTCTGAAAGGCGGGTACGTGCAATTTCTCATGATTGGCACCTCCTCCGGATCATCTATACCGGATATAGACGCAGTGCAGCGTGCATCCGGAGTTTTACGACTAGTCAGAGAATGTTCGTTCTATATAATGGTGTTTATCGCATGCTATTCTTTCTTTTTCAACGGGCTCTGATCCATTCGGTAAGTACTCGCTTATCCGCGGCTTCAACTCCAATTTTAACGTGGAGTGAAATGCTGGAAACCTTCTGAAGAGCTTTTTGGGCATTCTTGCGCCCTGCAGAGGTGATCGTATCCGTGCTTAGCGAGTTTTTGACGTTACATTCTGTGGGATATTTTTTCCGCTCGTCCTCTCAGCAATTCAGGGAAGCTGCCTACGATATTCATTGGAAACATGGTCAGTAGGGGAAAACTTGACCATGTACATGGAATGGGGAAATAATATTCTAGTGAATAATCCCATTTCGCTTGCGCAGAAGGTATCGAGGACAAAGATTTGCAGACTTCGTCGGGATGGGTAGTGGTGCACCTTGTTGAATTGGGAAAATGGGTGGGATACTGCATGGTATATGTTGCGGTTCCGGAATGGGCTTTTGGTGAGATCACGGTTTGTCATTCGATGAATACTTGCCGCGGTATGTGCAACACGAGAGAGTACAACTAGGCAAAATTGTGCCCATATCAGTTGCGGAGATGCTCTTGCTGTATTTTTATGTGGACTGCTTCAAACTGACACCCGGAACCCGCTGGTCCGGGGACTCGACGTATTGGCCACTTTCAGATTTGACTTCTGGTGCAGGATGTGGAAACACGACGCATGGGTGATTAAAAAGATGTATGGAGTGATTTGGCATCAGTTCCCACTAGCAGCAGCCGGGAATTGCATACATCTTACGCCGCTCTGCACGACGCGACGTCAATCTCGGCTGCTGATTTAACTTGGAAACGGGCAAAGTTCAATATCCGGAAACTCAGAGGAATCCATGCGCTGTGGATGTATGGGTTACTTCTCAGTGGATCTCGCACATCCTGTTATAAACTGGCAGACGTCCCCGGACTCGTCCTGGAACGGTTACATACAGGAACAGACTGTCCGAGTACATCATGTGTACCGGCTCACCTAGGGGTCTGCGCATGCCCACTGGTGGTAAAACTAGCTGAAAGGTGGTTCTCCGTAATCGTTCATGGCCACCGTTATGCAGATATGATCAAGTTTAGAGTTGGTTCGTCGTGATAGAGTTCGATATACAATTTGCCTTGCTATTTTCAAGCTTCGTTTTGCAATGGTATATGTATATATGTGTGAATGAAGTTCATTCAATTAGACTGTACAATATTGATTCTCGAACTAGCCGGCACGTAACAAAGCGACCGAAGACAAGAAGCGCAGGTACCGGCAGTAAGACTCGCTGCGCTGCTGCATGTCAACACATCCCATGCGCTGGCTTATGTGTCGTACCTGGCATATATTAATCTACACTTCATATTGGACTGTGCTGCGGCACTTCGAGCAGTGGATCACCCGAAGAAGACGGGACAGCAAAGGAATTAGCATGTGTCGTCACTCGTGTCAATAAGGAGTGATGCCTTATGAACGTTCGACATCGACCGCGGAAATGGTGAACTACAACAACCCTCCCGATCACAGTCCTAGACATCATGCCTTAGTTAGATCACTCCAACTGCCCAAATGAAAGTGTTGGGGCTAACATAATATTCTGCAACATTCGTTTTCTGTCGTAGTCGATCTCATCGATACAGCCTCAAACAGGTATTACAAACACGATGCTAAGGACCGTTATTAGCGCCTGGTCTGTTCCGTTATCCAACATATCGTGACTAGGAGCTACGCCTAGGAGCCAATAAGGATCTATTGTTAGCGAGCGATTTCTATGTCCATGTTGCTCTAGATCTACATCTAACCGTGTTCTAGCGGGCCGTATTCTCGGATCACGATGGTGTGTGTACTGAGCACAGTAGAGCAGGGAACTATAATCCCAATGTGGGGCCGAGCTGAGCTCATGAGGAGGGAGGCGACAAAGTTTCATTCTCGATAAAGATTGATCTATTAGCCGATAATTCAAGGGTTGTATGGCTTCTGGACCTATGTTTAGATTCAAATGCGGAGTTATAGGCAGAAAAGAACTTGTCTGTGTGCCACTGAGCGAATTCTGACGACGCGTCTCACGAATCAACAATGGATATCCTTATTTAAGCAGCACTTTGCAAGAGGATTTTACTTGTTGAAAGAGAAACTGCACTGCACTTGGTTCAACGTTACAACTCCTTAGGTAGATCTGTATGGGATTTCTGTTGATTCCCGGAAATTTGATTTTGTGTGATGTGATGCCAAGAGGTGTTATGAACGCACTCAATTGGTTAGAAAACAGATCGATAATCGATTGGCTGGCAGGGAGTCCCTATCGATTGGCTAGACGAGGACGTTGACGGTAACCTAGATACGATAGGCGGAAGAATTGACACAGACATCCGAGTTCGAAGTGCGCGGCGTTTTCCGTTTAGAATTGGCTGGGGACATCACAAATTGTGAGACGAGGGAAAAAGATCAAGTTCCAGAGCTCATAGGTACTGGGTGTCTGACATTAAGTGGCTGGTCCGGTAGCCGTGAATACTATACATATTTCAGGCCTACGGCTGCCGCATCGTGGTGCTCTTCGAAGTTACTTCGAAGTTCTTATTATACCCCTCTCCGTAATATAGCGCGTGGCGATCACGCAAATTATATTGCTTGTTCTGGCGTAAATCCGTCGTCCGCGTCCACGTGCAGCTGATGGTTGTTGCTTTAACGATGTAAGTCGGACTCGAAAAGCTTTCGATTCCTGAATATTGCTTGCTATGTAATGGTGGGAATGGGGAAACTACCGAGACAGTGTCTCGGGAAGCAGCAAAATCAACTCTAGAATTACGTGCGTGGGGGTATTTATTTTTTCCTCCTGCATGTCTCCAGTGCACGTGTTATTATTCGGAACTAATATGTATGTTCCCGCAAGCCTCTCTCATGTAACCTGCGTTCCCGGGTCTTGATATTCGCACTGATTTTCTGGTAGCATGGGACTAGGGATTCCGGGCAGGAGGAATTGCCGGGCGGAATTGCCGGGCCTCAATTAAACGTCTGGAATAATTGAAGGTCACGGCACTCAATCAATACAGCACTGTATGATGTAGATGGTAATTATTATTCAAGTCATGCCTGTGGAGGTTACAGGCTGAGGAACGGGTGAGACGCAGTATTATGCATTTTCTGTTATAAAACGGTGGAGTCTACGAGTCCATGTTTCATCGCATCAATGGTTTTCTCGCACAACTGCACCGTATTAGGGCAATAATAAATACAGAATCAATGCTCCTTCAAGGGACATTGCTGGGGGAGCTGCCTATACGTATACCACCGTACATAAAATCTTTAGTGGGGCATCCAGGGAAGCAAGAATCGCCGGAAATGCGGATCCAAATCTGTCGATAATGGGTAGATATAGAGATCGGAAGAAACGGTGCTACATTACTCGATTAGGCCGAGGGTAATATGGCAATAGGTGTGTTCGCTTCAAACTTGGACATACGGGAGCCCGCATTCATGTCTTGAAACTCCCCAAATGATGCAGCTCCAGCTGGTAGGAACATACCGAGCGTGAGGTACCTGTAGTATTTGGATATCTAAGTTACCTACCGCACATCAATCCCTAGCGAGTAATGAATTGCGATCAGCTAACATCCGTTTCATGGGTATCGGACGGTGCCAATAAGTGTCTATCTCTAGGTTGACTAGATTCCCAGCCCAAGCAAACAGATAGCTGAAGTCAAGTTTATTTCGATCAGGTGGGCTCATGGTGAAAATAGTGCTCCGTATTGCATGCAAAATGCTTATCTGCTGGAAATCTAGCATTTCTAACAATCGGACAGGATACCAAGAAGCGTCCAATGAAGAAAAACTTGTCTGACCATAATGTCATATCCAGCTTCCATGATCGAGCGGACAAAAAGGTATGGATGTGTTTCAGAAGATTAACCCCAACTATTGACTTCCCCTGAGTGCTCAACGACTGGTTTGCCTATACGCCATTTATTTATATATTGCATGGCAGCAGCGTCTGTATCACGCTGCTGTAGATGGGAAACGAATACAGGTAATGCACAATATACTGTAATTGAGATGATAACCCTTCGTAGGTCCAGCAAGCTGTACGACAAGCTTATAGTGTGACCTGCGAATCATATAGTAAGAGTTCATGGTTGCACACTTGAAGCAAGAGCTTGATTTGAATTGTGTGGTGCAATACATATTGCATGATAGGTCTCTGCCATCTTATGGCCGGAGATGACTCTTGTATGGCCGGAGGTGAGTCTCGTATGACCGGAGATTGCTGTCGGCCTGAAGGGTCTATATATAGATGCGTACGCATGCATTCACACTTGTACTTGTATATATATGGCCTTGTGGCACTCTTAGATAATATACAATTAAGCTTCTCTAGCATCACTATTTCAACAGGTTATGAGCCCGGTGCCCATTACAATCTTTACTATGAATACTCTATTTATATCTTACGATTAAGAGCCTAAAAAACCCTAAACCACCCACAACCATCCCTGTTTGTTACTGTAGCAATAGCCGCACATAAACACACTAAAGCTCAACACCATAACCACCATCACCGCCTTCTTCTCACATCTACCATCTCCACATATTTGCCATACATACTACAGTGTTCAAGAACAATCAAAATAATATAATGAAACCTATCCAACTTAGTACCCAATCTGAAGAGAGTTGTGTCTTGAATTTATTACAATAGATTACCTCCATATCATTCCTGGTAACATTAGCAAAAAGGGAATATGGTTTTGGAAAATAGACCCCATGTACTGATCCTTCGCCACATTCTCCACAAACCATCTGACAGACTTAGTTGCAATCGTCCACCATGCTGCGAAGCATTCACTGATGTGATTGCATCGTCACGACATTTCAAAAACTTGTTTAGTCATTTAAGTTAAATTACCGCACTTGTTTCTTTCAGATTGGTTTTCTAATTTTGAATCATTTTGATGGTTTTTTGAACAGTTCCATTGATTTCAAGAATATTCTTAACTATTTAATCTCTTGAGACATTGATTATACACAAGCTTGCACAACTCCCATAACAAAAATTAAGACACCCAGACAAAACACTCCTCGGATTACTATACATCACTGCAATGATTACTTCAAGCATTGAATTAAAAAATATACACATAGAACAATTTGAAAGCATTCAAGTCAATTGTGTTGCTCATGTACCACCATGTGCCACCTGGCTGCAGTGCCAGTGGAAGAAGTTGTAAAGCCCCTGGGATTGCGCTCATATGGACGACATGTGTTGTTCTGACACTGGAAAACGGCTGACGACGGTAGCTTCAGTCGCGCAAGGGTTGCATAGGAGATTGTTGTGTCTCATCGAGAGTCACCATACCAGCAGTCTGGCACATTCGCCCAGTTGCCAATGTCTGAAGCAAGGCAAGAAGCCCTGAAACGCTTGATTCAGCATCGTGGGTAGTGTTAGCAACGGTTCTGGACCATCACTTCGGGTCCAGGTCCGGATCGGAACCAAACCGGTGCCAAATTGGCGGTCCGGGTGGTCAATAAACCCGAACTGTCCATTCGGGTACGGTTCTTTAGAAAACTCCCCACCCGTCTGGATTGGGTGGTTACTCAGTGGGTTGTCCAGCGGGTCCATCTGTAAATACATATAATGTGCTTGGCTTTCCTGTTTGATAATAGTTCTCAATGGAAATCGATTATTTGACATCCAGGAATCACATTTCGCATGTTTTGCAGGTTGCGATATGGACAATATTTGAATTCATGTTTTTCCTTTAATATTGTGTATTTTTGACCTCGGAGGAGGTCAACAATGCAATTATAAGCTCAAATATCCATGCAACGCCTTCATTACCCAATATGCATCACCAGAAATTGATGACCCTCAGTTGATGCTAGGTTGATGGTCATTGTCAGAATGGGGCTGTGACCGTGTCACTTTCTCTATTGGCTACAATGGCTGCCTATAGGTTTGATACGGATAACAGTGAGCAAAATACTTACCAATTACCTTATTTATAAGACCAACAATCTTTGAGGCTGCATTGACGCTCATTTTCAGAATGGGGAACTGAACGTATCGCTTGCTCTTTTGCTGATAAAGGCTGCCAATATGTTGGTTACGCATAACAGCAAGCATATCCCTTTCCAATTACCCTACTTACATTTCCAAAAAGCATTAACGCTCTGTCGACGATCAGTTTAAGATGGTAGCCAAATTGACACTAACCATATTGCGAATAAAGGCGGTCAAACATGGATTATGGGTAAGTGCCATAGCATAGCCCTTGGATTGAACTAGATGCAACACCCAAGATTGTTGACGCTCTGTTGACGCTCTGTTGATGCTCTGTGGATGCTCTGTTGAGGTTCTGTTGACGCTGATTTTCAGTTGAAGTGACATCGAGATAAACGATATTGCCTATACAGGCGGCCAATACGTAGATTATGGGCAAATTCCGCAGCACAGCCCTTGGATTATACAACATGCAACACCCAAATTCGTTGACGCTCTGTTGACGCTCATTTTCATAAAGGGGCTGTGACCATGTTGCTGTCCCATTTGAACATAAAGGCTACCAACATGTCGATTATGAGTAAATGCCATAGCATAGCCCTTGGATTGAACTAGATGCAACATCCAAGATTGTTGACACTCTGTTGATGCTCTGTTGATGCTCTGTGGACGCTCTGTTGACGCTCTGTTGACGCTCTGTTGACGCTCTGTTGACGCTCTTTGTCAGGTGAAGTGACATCGAGATTAACGATTTTGCCTATAAAGGCAGCCAATAATTGGATTATGGGTAAATTCCGTAGCACAGCCCTTGGATTATACAAGATGCAACACCCAAATTCGTTGACGCTCTGTTGACGATCATTTTTATAAAGGGGCTGTGACCATGTTGCTGTCCTGTTTGAGCATAAAGGCTGCCAACACATTGATTATGGGTAAATGCCGTAGCATAGCCGTTGGATTGAACTAGATGCGACATCCAAGATTGTTGACGCTCTGTTGATGCTCTGTTGATGCTCTGTGGAAGCTCTGTTGACACTCTGTTGACGCTCTGTTGACGCTCTGTTGACGCTTTGTTGACGCTCTGTTGACGCTCTGTTGACGCTCTGTTGACGCTCTGTTGACGCTCTGTTGACGCTCTTTGTCAGGTTAAGTGACATCAAGATTAACGATTTTGCGTATACATGCGGCCAATAATTTGATTATGGGCAAATTCCATAGCTTAGCCCTTGCATTATACAAGATGCAACACCCAAATTCGTTGACGCTCCGTTGACGCTCATTTTCATAATGGGGCTGTGACCATGTTACTGTCTCTTTTGACCATAAAGGCTGCCAAAATGTTGATTATGGGTAAATGCCATAGCATAGCCCTTGGATTGAACTAGATGCAACATCCAAGATTGTTGACGCTCTGTTTATGCTCTGTTGATGCTCTGTTGACGCTCTGTTGACGCTCTGTTGATGCTCTGTTGACGCTCTGTTGATGCTCTGTTGACGCTCATTGTCAAGTGAAGTGACATCGAGATTGAGGATTTTGCCTAGAAGAGCAGCCAATCCTTCGATTATGGGCAAATTCTGTAGCACACCCCTTGGATTATACAAGATGCAACACCCAAATTCGCTGATGCTCTGTTGACGCTCATTTTCAGACTGGGGCTGTGACCATGGTGCTGTTTCTTTTGCACATATAGGCTGCCGATACGTCGATTATGGGTACATGCCATAGCACAGCGCTTGGATTATACAAGATGCAACACCCAAGATTGTTGACACTCTGTTGACGCTCTGTTGATGCTCTGTTGACCCTCTGTTGACTCTGTGTTGACGCTCTGTTGACGCTGATTTTCAGGTGAAGCGACATCGACATGAACGGTATTGCCTATAAAGGCGGCCAAAACTTCGATTATGGGTATAAGCCGCAGCATAGCCCTTGGATTATACAAGATGCAACACCCGAAATCGTTGACGCTCTGTTGACGCTCATTCTCAGAATGGGGCTGTGACCATGTTGCTGTCCCTTTTGAGCATAAAGGCTGCCGATACGTTGATTATGGGTAAATGCCGTAGCATAGTCCTTGGATCATACAAGATGCAACACCCAAGAGTGTTGACGCTCTGTTGACGCTCTGTTGATGCTCTGTTGATGCTCTGTTGATGCTCTGTTGACGCTCTGTTGACACTCTATTGACGCTCTGTTGACGCTAATTTTCAGGTGATGCGATATCGACATTAACGTTATTGCCTATAAAGGCTCGAAAAACTTTGATTATGGGTAAAAGCCGTAGCATAGCCCTTGGATTGTACAAGATGCAACACCTGAAATCGTTGACGCTCTGTTGACGCTCATTTTCACAATGGGGCGGTGACCATGTCAATTTCTCTTTTGAGCATAAAGGCAGCCAATACGTTGATTATGGGTTTATGATGCAGCATAGCCCTTGGGTTATACAAGATGCAACACCAAAGATTGTTGACGCTCTGCTGACGCTCTGTTGACACTCATTTTCCGATGAAGCGACATCGACATTAACGGTATTGCCTATAAGGGAGGCCAATACTTCGATTATGCATAAATGCCGTAGCACAGCCCATGGATTATACAAGATTCAACACCCAAAACAGTTGATGCTCTGTTAATGGTCTGTTGACGCTCTGTTGACGCTCATTTTTGTTGTAGCAAAAACCACATTAACCATATTGCCTATAAAGTCGGCCAATACTTTGATTATGGGTAAAAGCCGTAGTATAGCCCTTGGATTATACAAGATGCAACACCAGAAATTGTTGACGCTCCATTGACGCTCATTATCAGAATGTGGATGTTACCATGTCGCTGGCGCTAATGCTCATAAAGGCTGCCAATACATTGCTTACGGATAACAGCGAGCAAAGCGCTTCCCAAACAACTTACATACAAGAACAAAAATCATTCACCCTCCGTTGACGTTCATTTTCAGCATCGGGCTGGTACCGTGTCACTTTCTCTTTTGTCCATAAAGGCTGCCGATATGTTGATTGTGGATAACAGCAAGCAAATCGCATCCCAAACCACATACTTACAAGACCAAATGTCGTTGACGCTCTGTTGACGCTCATTTTCAGCATGGGGCTGTTACCGTCTCGCTTTACGTTTTGCCTCGAAAGGCGGCGTATCCATCAGCTATGGACAATGGCGAGCAAATCGCTTCCCAATTGACTCACTTACAAGACCGAAAATCGTTGACGCTCCATTGACGCTCATTTTCAGAATGAGGCTGTTGCTGTGTCGCTGTCGGTTTTGCCTATAACAGCTGGCAATACAGTGATTATGGATAACAGTGAGCAAATGGCTTCGCAATTAAGTTGCTTACAAGTCCAAACATTGTTTACACTCCAGTGACGCTCACCATAAATATGTTCTTAAAGTTGTTGAATGGTCAATAATTTTGTCCAAATAATCATATAGTCATTATTGACAGCCAATTTATACTTTGTATGAATACTCAGCTGTATCCAAAAGCTTTGTGGCGTCTCAATGTCTGATCCACTGATGCACATGATCTCTGAGTGATGGATAACGTAGCACTGTCACATTCCAGCACTTTCGGCTGCCAATTTACTGCATGTAGATCCATTCACTCATTTTTCATTATGATAGCCCAACTTCCTCACTTTGCCCTATGCAGTTCCTTCTCCTCGATTTTCATGACCTACCATAAGCAATTTTCAAAATGTTCACTATGTGCACCAGGTCTGAACACAGAGTGACGTAGTTGGATGTATGGACAGTGTTGTCAACCGTCCCGTCCGACGGCCGTCCCCGGCCGTCCGTCCCGTCCTTACTCAAGACGGACGGAATGTCGGCCGTCATCCACCGTCATCGGGCGGTTACTGTTTATCTTTAGGCGAGACCAAATCGAGCCCAATATTGTTATACAGGCTTCGGAAT
>Ga0307515_10004518_pt1 | contig 28749 bp, 27 predicted proteins | sample 17_EM_MG_FD_194513 | JGI IMG/M metagenome (GOLD analysis project Ga0307515, IMG submission 194513) | Populus trichocarpa ectomycorrhiza microbial communities from riparian zone in the Pacific Northwest, United States - 17_EM | ecosystem: Host-associated > Plants > Roots > Unclassified | place... | reverse complement strand
AGAACTCTGCGAGGGCTGAGTACGCTATTCTCGCTTAGGAGGATGAGTAAGATTGACGACAGTGCAGCCTTTGATGGTGATCAGCCCTCCGGGATACCAGTGGGTACTTCGGCATGTTCTCGTAAATACTGTCACTTAGTACTACCGTCGGTCACGGTTGTGCTGTACGAAGAGGGGCATGGGGAAGGATCACCGGTCCCAAGAATTTGCGCTCGCATGGACGGGTCTTGGGCGCGGTCGGTACTCGGATACTAGCCCAAACGGCGTGCAACACATGGTGCCTTGGTGAGGTCATCGCGGTGGATCGGTATCACAAAGGTCATCAAGTGAATGTCAGCAATACAGTCCACAGCCGCTGTGAATATTATCGCCGGGATGCCGTGGTGTGCCTGGTGCTGGTGCCCATAAGCTCTCTAAGATCTAGAGGGTCGAGTGATTGACCGCATGCATCGGTTACCGTCAGAAATCGGTGACCCTCCCAGAGTGACTCCAGTCTCCCTCCGAACCCCATTTCTTCACCGGCTCTTTCTTCGGCCCTCCCCGCTCTCCCGTCCGAGGGTTTACGTCCCCTTCGAAATCTGGCTGGATCGGCATCCGCGCGTCTGGGTGCATGGCAGGTTCCCCATCTTTCGCAGACAGCGGGGTCTGTGCAGCCTGAAGCAGCCGCTCAAACTCGCGTTGTTCCTCCCTTGGTAACGGTGGGGGAGATGGGCGGTTCAGTGGGGTTCCTGAAGACATGGTGCGGAGCAGGATGGATGGCCTGTGCCTGCAAGCTGTTGATATTGCGTATAACATGACTACCTGGCCGCGTTAAAATCTCATGTCTGGAGGAGGAAAAGATCGACTGACCGGCTGCAACTCGAGTGGCGGTTGTGAACGGAGCTAGTACTGTTGATCGTCACCAGTTATTAGTAAACCGAGACTGAAATCCGGACTTCCGCGCTTGTTCACCCACTGCTCCTCTTCTCCCCTGAGTGCGCCCTCGGTTCAATGTGGTCAGACAACTCTGCCCACAGTGAGTTTGCTGCCAGACCCTTTCGCCTCCTTGCAGAGGCAAATCACTACCGTGCCCATAAGCCCGTTGCCGCTGCGTCAATCCCGGACACGGCTTCCATCGCCAGCCATAACGTCAAACCTCTGCCAGGAAGGGCTTGTGACCTGTGTCGTCGCAGGAAAACAAAATGCGACGGCCCATCGGCCCCCGACAATATCTGTTCCAATTGCGTGCAAAATAACCAACCTTGTACCTATCTGTGCGCCTATATGCGTATTCTACTATCTTTCCATGTCTCTCATCCCCCCTTAGCGAAGCCTCTCGCCCAAGGGGTCCGCCAAAAGCGTTCGTCCCATTCATCCTTATTTGCCCGATTCTAGCTTACGCCTACCCTTGCTCCACAGCTATGTCTCTGGCCTCGAAGACCGTCTGGAGAAGATGCAAGCACTACTCAAGAGAGTGCGTATCACACGAATCTCTCATCGCCACCTCCTTCTGAACCCGACCGTCCCGTCACCCAGCTGCGTCCGGAGGTCGATTTCACTCAACATCTCGGCCCACCCATCGTCAAGGATTCTTGGAAGTCGGATGCAGAGCCATCCACCCCGGCCCCGAGACCCCTTGTTAAGAGAGGAGACCAACCGACCAGTTTGAACCCATTGGACCACTCTCTCAAGTCCCACCGAATGTCGTCGGATGCTCAACAAGGGGATCTGCTCTCTTCAGACGATGAAGACCCTCCGTTCAAGTGCGCGAAGCGCAGGTTGGACACCCCAGTCCATTCGGATGACGAAATAGACAAAGACGATGGCGACGCCGGCGTAGACCGAGGATCGCGATTGTACGGGAAGAGTGCTGATATCCACTTAGTAGGCCCCACGGTGTCCTGGAAGTACTTACACATAAAGGAAGTGACCCCGCCGGATCCACAACCAGAAGCACATCCTCCAGATCCAGGAACGTTTCCCAAGGTCCGTCGCCCGATCTACTGGGGTCCTCCTTTTCCGGTGAGTAACCACCCATCTCTCTTCCCATGCGGTCACCTAACTCCCGTCGACCCTCAAGTGGGAACTGGAATGGGAAGGCGTCCATTTGACAATCCCCGCCCACTTTCGTTCCATCAAAGATAATTTCCCGTCTCCAGACCTTGCAGAAGAGCTGATAGACCTCTACTTTACCCACGTCAACGTGGTATATCCTTTATTTCACCGACCAACCTTCTACGACCACTGGAAGGACGGTCTACAGCACCGTGACGTTTACTTCAACTCCGTCTGTATGCTCATTTTCGCCGTCGCAAGCAGGTGGAGCACGGACCCTCGTGTGCTTGGAGAGCTATCACCCGCAGAACCTGGTCGACCTCCTCGGTACAGGAAAGTCGGATGGCACTTTTTCAACGCCACTATTGGTGCGTAGCTGGATTCGCATTTGATCGCTTCTCGACCGACCAACGAACCCACAGAATTGTTCGCACACCGCCGGAGCATCCTCTTCCCTGCTACTCTGTTCGAGTTGCAACTTCATTGTGTTCGTCCCAGAGCCCCGTTCCCCGTGCGGTTAACGGCTAATTTTACCATCGATGACAGTTGATCTTCATGTACCTTCGCTATTACTTGCCTCAAGGAACCGCCTGGGCATTCGACAGCATCGGACTCCGGAAGGCTCAAGACGTTGGCATTCACCGAAAGAAACTTTACGAAAAGGTTCCAAATGCCAAGGACGAACTGTGGAAACGGGCACTATGGACTATGGTAGGGTTTGATTGTGAAGGTTCGGTCGACGTCGGTCGGTCGTGCGCTCTGAGGGATGAAGAGTGCGTGTTTTTCACTCTAGCGGACACCGACCCTAATATGTTTTTAGCATGGACGTTGATCCCCCTCTCATAGTCGACGACGAATACTGGGCTGCAGATAACCCAGAGTCAGCTTTTCAGCAACCACCTGGAAAACCTTCCCGTACGGAGGCCTTCTGGTTTTGGTTGAAGTTGACAAAAATCAGCGCTTTCGCAGTCCGCACTCTGGTGAGTCACCGGATACCCTTACGGTAACAGGGCACTGATCGTCTCACAGTATGCGGTGGACAAGTCCAAGGTGGCACCTGCAGGCATCACAGCATCAGAGTGGCGGAAGCTGACGGTCACGAAACTCAATGCTGCGATGACCCAGTGGGTTGATTCATTACCTGATCACCGTACGAAAGTTCCCTCGGTCACTTGCCTTCCCCCTCTGCAATCACATCTAACACTGAAACCTCTTTTTTGTCCCTTGGCTAGTCCGTTGGTCGCCGGATATGGACAACCGAGTATTTGCCACCCAATCCGCGACGCTATTTCTGGGGTACTACCTCAATCAGATCCTGATATATCGGCCGTTCATACCCTCCGTGAAATCTGACGCCGCCATGAAGACCACGGATTCCCGCGTCCGGTTTCCGTTCCCTGCTCTCCCAATCTGTCTCAACGCAGCTAGGACCGTGGTACGGATTCTCGAAGCTGAGAAGAAGGCGGGGTTCGGTAACGTCCCTGTCATCATCAGGGCTTGTCAAGAAGCCGGGGGGATACTCATTACTCATGTTTGGCGCCTGAAGACTCGCGACCGCGCGCTTGCGGTTAAGGGAATACCCAGGAGATATTCGGGACCCTTGATTGCGGACCTAGTCGCTGACGTACAGAAGGTAATCGACATCCTTGATGGAGTGTGTGACCGATGGCCACTTGCCTACTCGCTTGCGTAAGTTCGGAGAACCTGGGCTTTTACCTCAGCGGCGGAGGCTGACGCTCATCTTAGCACACACTTCCGAGGATCGTTGCCTGGAGAAGGAGAAGATGAAGTGGACATTCCTCTTTCGCAACCTTCTCCGATGGGGAACCCAGAAGAAGATGAAGGCGTCGAGGCAACGACGCGATTCAACGTCTTGCCACATACACTCTTTACCATCGACGGTGCTGCGGAGGACGCGTACGACAGTTCGGATCCGTCCAAATCGGGATCGGGTTCACCCCCTTTCAACCCACGACTCTGGGCTAAACCCCCTTCACCTCCTGAGGAACCAGGTCACGGCTCGTCGTACTCCGTGGTCACCCCGCAACCCATTCCGCGACAGAGGACCGCTCAAATCTACCCGCCTAACCCCTGTACACCTCCCAGTCCCCATTACATCTATAATCCGCTTTCAGAAGGGGGACATCGACCGATTAGCCATCTCCCCGAGTACGTGAACGGAAGTTACGACCACAGCCATGGGTACCAGGGACACCTCCATGAGGGTGTCAAGCCATTCATTAAGCAGGAGTGCATCGAGGACAACCAGCTCATCAGCGGTCTGCGGGACCCCTTGCGCTCCTACGTAGCTGGTCACAACCAGTCCATTGAACCCATACACTACTGGTAACACGCCACAGGCCTAGACTTTCGGCCCGTAGAGTGGCTTCTGACGCTTTTAGACGCTTCAGATTTCTCGCTCGAGCTGTTTGCTTTTTTTTTTGTTAATGTAGAAGGGGTTATAATTTTCACTTGGGGTAACCTTTAGTTGCGTTCAACTCTCATCAACATCATCTGTACAACCGTATTTATGCACTTTACTTACTGGATACTCATACTGTACGTAGAGAAAGGGAAGGAGAATCAAACGGACTTTCGTGCTTCGTGCTAAAACAAACCGGGGTGACTTCACTCCATTACGCCTCGACCTCTCCTGACACCTCCGTGCCGTTCTCACCTTCCGTTGTGGTCGGATTGGCCTCGGGAACCTCTGTATCTGTAATCTTTCCCACCGGCTTGATAACGACATCACCCGCAGCAGACGACATGCTCCCAGAATACATCTCCGACAGGGAGCTCACTGTTGTGAGAGCCATATCTACTACGCTCTCGACACGTTTCCGAAGCGTTTCGTTGGCGCTAGTGACGGTCTGGAAGGGGAGAGAAAGAGGTAAATAGGAGGAAAGGAATACCAGCCGTAAGCAGAATGACGCCCATTAGTCCAATGAACCCATGCAGGAGTAGCACGAGACGCAATGCCCTGCTTTCTCTCGACCCCATGACCAAGGAAGGAGAGTGAAAGGGCAAGGGAGGGAAATAAACCAACAAACAGCCACTCACCATCGACCTCAAATGAACGAGCGCGTCGGCTTCGTCCAGCCGAATCAATAGAACAGCTTCAGGGGCCTCTTCATCTTGACCTTCTTCGTGACCTTTCTCAGGCTCAGGCACGCTCATGTGAACCTCCCCAAAGTGCGATTCGAGGAACATCGCCAATCGCTGAACCCGCTCCAGGTCGCTTTCCGAGTCTGCGTGGGGATGTGTGTGTTTGTGGACGTGACTGTGCGCATTTGTCGTCACTGAAAACCAGAGATAGAGAGGAGAGAAGATTATGAAGATCGTCAGTAATCAGCATTCGGGTATCTCGTGATTGCGATGCCAAGGTCTGAACTCTCCGGCCGCGATATGAGTTGCGTAAATATGAACTCGGAGCACGGGGAGGATCGTGGGGAGGAACGGCAGGAGTGAATACTGTTCAAAGGAGATGTACTTACGTTTTGCAGAGGCAGGACTCTTGTCTATCCCAGTTATGAGCGCCAGAGTCGAATCCGCCACCATATCATTACTCGAGCTCGATTCCCACTCCAACGTCAATTCGTGTTCGCCAGTCTGTTTCACGTCCACAATACCCATGACCTGACGTAACGCGTCAACTGTGTCGTCTTAACTAAAGATAGTGAAATGCAGCATACCCTCATGACAGGGACGCCATCGGCGTCACACCCTTCCTCGACCCTACCGAACATCCCATCTAGATGCCACCTGACGAGTTCCCGTCCCACCCCGAGGACAATTTTCTGACGTTGCGTCACGACGCATGTCGATAGTCCCGCGAAGTCTCGGAGGTCTCTGGGGTCCAGCAGAGTGTAAGAATAGTCCTTCGCCACGAGCAATCCAGATAACAAGTCATCGGTTTGGGGAGTCTTAGTTGCAAGAGTTCCGATGGCCTACGATAACGCGCGGTCAGTGGATCAGACATTTCGTGGGAAAAGCCGGCACATCCGGTCTCGCACTCACCTTTGCCACCCGTTCCCCCCTGAAAGTCAAGTTCAAGGTCTCAAGGTTCCTTGGCATATGGATCTTGACATCCTCGTCCCTCTGTTTGTATCTAGACTGGAGGGCGGCCCTGAGGCGACCCATAGCTGTCTGTTCCCCATGGACGAGGATCTGTCCGAAAGGGTGCAATTAGTGTTTTGGGCAATTACCAGCGAAGCGGGTTTTCAAACGGAAAGACGGATTTACGATATGCTTCGCCTTCACGGCTTCAATAAACTCCGAATTCTGTGAAAAATCCACGTGCGCGCTGAACGATATGTCATCCACCGATAGCCTCCGTGGTATCATGTTGCCTTTTAATGATGGGATCTCGTCCGGTCCGGACATGATATCCTAGATGCGAAAGAAAAGTGAAAGAGGGCATGAATGAGTGTCTGAGAAAGCAAGTTCAGGATCACACGGGGGCGGCTCATGACGACCAGAGGTGGAGGGAGGAGGGGTAAATGGATCGTATTGCACGAATCGAGGTAATATACAAGAAAGAACCGCCTCCCGTCGATGGAAGACTACTCACCCTCGCCATCGTCCCTTCAACCGAATACCCTGTCACTATGAGCCCGTTCTTGGGGTCAGGAGCAATGAGTTCCAGAAGCTCGCGGCTAGGCCCGTTCTGAAGGAATCCTGGACTGGCTAGGACAACGCATGGAGGACCCTCTGCAACTTTCTTCTCCCAACCCCGATTATGACCCAGGTGCGAAATATGCCTGGGTGGTAATGAAGTGAGCGGGTATGAAAGAACCGCAGGTCGGAAAACATACGAGAAGATAAAAGGGTTGTCACGTTTGGCGAAGCGGTTCCGGATGTTGGCGTTCATGGTGTGAATATATGTCTGGTACACGGCCATAGACTTCCTAGCCAGACTCGAGGCGTAGTAGATTGGGACGTTGTGCAGGTCCGGGTGGTTCTTCCAGTACTCGTCCAAGATCAGCAGGAGCTCCTGAGCACGTCCCAAAGCAAATGTTGGCATTAAAACATGTCCCCCGCGCTTGATAATGGTGTGAACAAGGTTTGTGAACCGTGCCTCTTTGGTCTCGCGGGCCTCCAGTGTGTGTACGCCAAACGTGCTCTCCACGATCAGTACGTCCGGTTTCACAGGCGGAAGCTCTGCCTTAACAAGATGCCGGTCCTCTTCACGCGAGTAGTCACCAGTGTACAGGACCTTGAGACCAGCTATGTCGATCATGAACATAGCAGCTCCAAGGACGTGGCCAGCGTGGTATGGTGTAAACGAGACTCCGGGGCAAACGTTGATTAGTTGATGAGCAGAGACAGGAATGATCAAATCCAGTGACATCGAGAGATCCAGAGGGGAGAAAAAAGCTTCCGAGGAAGATGAACTAAGGTGGGCGCAGTTGTGTATGAGTATGAAGTGTGGCAGGGAGGGGGAGGCGAAATACCTCATGCGTACAAAGTCTTGCATCATGAATTTGTGGAGGGCCTTCGTTGGGTGGGTCATATAAACCTTTCCCGGCCCGTCTCGAAAATTAGTCTGCGGGTGAGGAGTTTTAGCGATCGCCATCGCGGTGTTGGCGGACATGTACCTTCTCTGTAATGTATGTGACGGCCGCTGCGTGATCAAGGTGGAAACTTGCAAGAGTTCAACTTTGCGCGCAATCAAAAGGAACGCAACGGAGCGACTCACTGAGTAATCAAAAGCGCGTCCACGGTGCTCCAATCCAACTCATCCACGAACGGAAGCGAAGCAATTCCGTTATACGCAGGGTGAATACCAGCATCGCAAACAACGGTCTTCCCTCGGTACTGCAACACACAGCACGACCGACCAACTTCTTGGCCGGCACCCAGCAAAGTGACGCTCAGCGTTGGGACATCCTCCGCTGCTGTGGTCATCGTTCTGAAGAGTGGGTTGGTTGAGGGCAGAGAAGAAGGAGCTCGCGCCTCGCCTGCCTTTTTCGGAAGTCCGCCCATTCCCGAAACCTAGGCTCTTGACGAACTGGCTGCACAAAATGTCGTGAAGGCGAGCCATCTGAAACCAAAGAATAGGGACAAGCCATGTATCTGACCGCTATGTTAGATAGACGATGGAGCTGGTTTATCCAACAGATGTATTCATAAGCCCAGCTAAGGTCAAGCGGGTACCAAAGTACTACAGACCATCCCTTCCTAGCAGACCACGATGTTGGGAATTTTTGAGACGTCTTTAGGTCACCGTTATATAGTAGCGCAGTAGCAAATCCCCATGAAAGTGAGAGTAACTGTAGAGAGGTTCACGGGCGCCGCAGCAACATGTACGGCATGTGGATATAGAACGACAGCTTTGCACAACCGCCCAGGCCAACGAGAACTGTCTCTTCCGTCCTCGCCCTCAGTCCAATGCACCTTGACGAATCTCTCCCCCATGCGCGGCCCAGAACCTCGGAAAGATCCAAGCCCCGCAGGGTTGGTCGATCCCTGGAACTTGACTTTGGTATAGTCGAGATATAACTCCCCACAATGGGGAGAGGTGCGGCTGTTGTGCGTGGGACGATTGTTGTCGGAAGGGCCAGATACGCAATCCTCGTATGCCGTTTCTGGTGACCGGCTTGATTGTAACGTTTCCAGAGACGGTGAGATCCGCCCTGACCGTGATATCCATCCCCGCAGAACCCCACCTGTTGTCAATCTTAAAGGGATTTATGACCAACACATTCCCCCTACGATATCCTCCCCGCATGCGCCAGGACATAACAGGAGCTCCAATTCTGTCGTGTGGAAGGAAGAGGTTTTTTCCTAGGTCACGTCGACGATCAGAGAGTTCAACCTCATGCCAGCCACCCGTCGAACTTAATGTGGGTGATGAAGTCCGTGGGGATGAATAGATTTTTCAAACCACGAGGCAATGATGTAGCCAACCTGGATTCCGTGCAGTGGGACCCTACATAGAGGTTCGGACGTCGAATAACGGGGGTTCGTGAGTCGGTCCCTTTTCGGGCATCCTTCCGTATGGCGGCCTTGTATCTAAACAACCCCTGTGGCATCTCCAGAACCGAACAGTGAGATCGAGGATTACCTCCTTGTAAATGTAAGGAACGTGTTTACAAGCCAGGGATGGCTTGTAACCTGGCATCCATCCATGTTAGTGAGGGTGGGCTACTTTGGAAACGCGAAAAATGAACGGTCGTCAAATGAATGAAAGAGTAGGTGCCCGCACCACGATCGCCTAGATGAAGAGCTGATCGATTGATATGCAATCGTGGGTAACACAACGGCGCCGACGGCTTTGGTAGAAGGGACCGGATCTATATTATATATGGAGATAGACGAAGGTCACGGCCAAATTGGGTCCTAGTACCGTCACTCACGTTGGATCACAACGCGCACAGCACTAGTGATTGCTTCGCTTCCTCTCCATCCTCCTGGTCACAGAAGATCAGCATCGAGCCGGGCGAGGCCTGCCTCGGGATCAGTTTTTAGGGGCCATCCCTCGGCCTCGGGCGCAATTATTCATTGCCCAGCTCTCTCTTTTCCATATCCCAACCAGGCGACGAGCTCTCCCCATCACCTAGCGAAGCTATCGGCATGACACGCACCCTCATTCAACCGATCTTTAAGACGGAGCATATTCACCACCACGGCGGCCAGGCTCCAGAAGTTGGGCTGGGTTCTTCGACGCCCCTCGAGCAAGCGGGCCATGCTGGGTCGATAACAGAACGGAAGTGAGAGTATGGGAGCAGCGACCCAGTCATCGTGCTGACCACCTCGCTCTTGCTTGCACGACGTGGGGTGACTGCGGCGCCCGAGCCCTGTGCTGTGAGCGGATCCCCGAGGCCAGGGCCTGTTTGAAACCGGCGCGTACACACAGAGGGACGTACCATCCAAAGTGGAGTGCGAGCGCCTTTGGGACTCTGAGATTCTGTCTATCCCTCGTCCGAGCGGACCGGGGTCACGTGCGCCGCCGTCTTCTCTGCCTGCTACGGCGTCCCATGACGGGCACTGGGAGAGTCGGGCGGGAGCCAGAAAGGGAAAACAAGACATAAACGGCCAGCGGTCGGCGCACCCGCCCATTGTTTCTCCCGCTTCTCTCTTTTCTCCACCACCTTCACTAGACATGGCCTCTCGGAGTTTTACTGGGGTTCCGGACGAGGTCAGTTCATATGTCTGCTGGCAATGCAGGGACAAGGGCGCTGAGCCGCGAAATTACAGGCCGCACTTGCGTCCATCATGGTTGAATCCATTCTCTATGGCAAGCTGACCAACACGCCTATTCTCTTGGGAGGGCTCGTTAAATGTTTTTCCAGGGATTTACTTCGTTCTTTTTACCCGCACCTTGGCGGTGCTGTTCCGCCGTACCATAATGCGGACGGTAATGTATCGTGTCATGATTACTACGGCTATTGTGATGTGGATCATCGCCACTGCGGTGCGGAACCCTTTTTACTATTATCTTACGCCACCAAGCCTGTTGCTGAACCCCGCCGCCACATTTAGCACATCTCGATTAGTGGCGTCCGAATCGTCCAAACATTTGCCCAAGAGGAGCAAGAATTGGATGGCAGTTCTACTCTGACCATCTCTCGCTCTGCAGTCGTCAATGGCCTCATCGGCGTCGGCCTGAATTTTGCCCAAGTACTTGTTGGAGATGGTTTCCTCCTTTACCGCATGGCAGTCGTGTGGGGACGCGACTGGCGAATCTACGTCTTCCCTTTGATTCTTCTGTCTGCAAGCACGGGTACGTACTAACGCGTTAAATTCGATCAGCCGCACCCTAAGTCACTCGCACAGTCACAGCCGGTGGTGTGATATATCAGCTAAACTTAGCCACTCCTGCGGCAGTCGTAGTGGGCAAGCGTTGGATAGTCTCGTTCATCACAATGACTCTTTCTACCAATATATTCTGCACATGTTCGTTCATATTCTCTCATTCATCCACACATATTGATCAAGGAGTCATCTAGCTTTAATCGCGGTGAAGGTTTGGAAGATCAACAGCCTGAGCCTGCGATATGTCGGCCACAGCCTCACGCCTGTCATGCTTGTGGTTGTCGAATCTGGGTCCATCTACTCTTGCACCCTCATTGCGCTCTTGGTCTGTTACCTGAATGGGAGCTGGGCTCGGTTCCTCGTGCTAGACTGGGTAAGCTCCCCGCGCCTTCTCCTGCAGAGATAATGTGTTGACCTTGCGCCGTTTTCCAGTTATCGCCCATCGTAGTAAGGGGAATTCCGATCATGTCTCGGTTCACTTCCGTTAACACCCATGCGATCAGGGTTGCGTTTTCAGCATGGTGATCGTCCGGCTAGGAATGGGGCTCTGCAGACAAGAGGCAAGCACGTTTCAATTACAGGAGCCTGAAACGTCCAGCATGCTGTGGCAAACCCCTCGGCGACCCAGCAGCGATGTTCACAAGTTGACTGTCGAAGAAGCGACCGCTATTAGGGGTGGTCCGGCGTCGGACATCACAGTAGCTTCGAGTCGGGGACAATCCCCTTTTCCGACGGCCGTAGACTCACTGGTTACGGAACCACGCCCGGTGTGGAGGGGCTGAACGTCTCGGAAACAGCAGCATCTTGGTCAAGGGGTCAAGAGTTCTTACCCGCTTTTTGGTTCACATCTACATACCTACCTGTACAGTATGCCTCTATGATCTTGTGGCGGGGACCATCCGATGGGTCCTCGGCGACGGGTTTCCGGATCTGCCTCGTGTGAGGGCTGATTTAAGGGTCCGAGAACAGGCCTGAATCCGGTGTTTGCAGTGGATGAAAGGGAAGGGGCATTGAATCTGGCGCATTGCAAGGAGGCGTGGCAGAGATATACCCCGCTGATGTCTCGCCCCTACCAGGTGTCGGGAGCGATGGGGCATTGACTCGGGGGGATGATTAACATGCGGGCAAGGCGAGATTTGGTGCCAGGGTCCTTTGAAGTTACCAAAACGGGGTGAAAGAGCTGGAGCATATTCCGGAACGTTTTACGTTCGCATCTAACGAACATCAACTACTGAATGCCGATGGGAGAGATGGCCCATCGACCGAGCAATTTCATGAAAAACGGCAGCGATGCGGCGAATTGCAGTCGCTCGCGTGTTTTTGCATGTTCTTTGAGCTTGCCTTTTAGGGAATAGGCACCCTCTCCCCTCCTGATGCTTCTCGCGTTAAAAAGAGGGAATACATAACAATGAGCATGAGGTTTCAGTTCCGGTCCTTTAACGACGACGGCTATCTTCCCGGATCCCAGCCATCCTTTTCTTCGTCTTTCATCTCCCCCGGTGCTTATAAGGCAGCCACCAGACGTTTCGTAATGAGCCCTACTTTCCTGGTTCCCTTGTCTTATGACCTCTCCTCGTAAGCGGCGTCTTTTCTAGCGTCTCGACCACTCACGCACACATGTTTCTCGCCAGGTGCAGGATGTCCTCAGGAGATTCTGACAACAAGCCACCCAAATCGCGGCCGTTCTCCCACGCGTTGACGCCCGCAGACGCGATCGCCGAAGCCTGGCAGCGCGAGTCGCGCGAAAACCAGGAGAGGTGGCGACGGGCCGAGCAGGAAGCGATGGACCGGTACCGCGCATCACCACCTCCATCCCCGCTCCTGACACCACCTGCCCCGTCGAGAGGCTCGCCTCGAACCCAGACAGGACAGTTTGGCCAGCGGCCAAAGCGAACAAAGCTGTAGCATTAGATAACCACGTGCCATCTCATTCATTTCGCATTTTGTACTTTCTTTTCTCTCTTGGTTCTCTCCGGCCTTTGCCGCTATGATTTTTTATTTTGTTTTATTTATCCTGTTCTATTCGTTTTTGTTTTGTTTTTTTTGTTTTTTTTAGCTCCCGCCTACGCGGGTTCTTTCGTTCCGACCACTGCGCGTTCTCCCTCGGAGTCATCCCGATCCCTTTCGTTCTTTCTTTTCCTTCTTTTCTCCCATGGGTTATGAAACTATTAAGGACTTGACCGCGGGGACAGTCGGGGGTATCGCACAGGTTCATCTTGAAAACACGCTTGTTCGCGTTCGGTCCTGTCATCTGACCGTACGAATGTTATGTGTGCCACCAGGTCCTCGTCGGTCAACCTTTTGATATAGTCAAAGTGGTATGTCCTCTCCCAGGCCTTTCAATGCCAACCCCCTATGAACCGAACACCCAGAGGATGCAAACGGCTCCAGCCGGAACTTATTCGGGAATGCTCCACTGCGCCGGTGGAATCCTCAAGAACGAGGGCCCATTCGCATTCTACAAGGTAAGCCTGTCAGGTTCAGTCCCGAGTCATGTGGACTCAACTCGAGATTGTATTGGTGAGATAGGGAACTTTGACACCGTTGCTCGGCATCGGACTGTGTGTTTCGATCCAATTTGCTGGTCTCGAGTATTCGAAGCGATTATTTTCCGCCCGGAACGTCGCTTCGGGTATCGGTGACGGTTCCTTGACCGGGTCTCAGTACTTTACTTCGGGTGTCATTGCCGGCTTGTTAAACTCGGTCGTGTCTGGTCCAGTAGAACACATCCGTATCCGTAAGTCATTTTTATTCAGAGATGATCGGAGGAACGTCCCCTTCCGCTTAGCGCCCCATCTCCGATTTACGCATCTCTCCTTCCTTCCGCAGGTCTGCAGACCCAACCAGATAAAGCTCGACTCTATGCCGGTCCATGGGATGCGGTCAAGAAGATCTACGGCACGAACGGAATTGCCGGAATTTACAAGGGACAAGTCGCGACCCTGTGCCGTGAGGCTAGCGGATACGGAATTTACTTCTGGACATATGAGATGTTGATGGAAAGGGAGATGACGCAAAAGGGGATTAAACGGGACCAGGTGAACCCCGCGAAGACGGCTCTGTTCGGTGCCGCCTCCGGATATACGGTACGATCTTCCCTCTGCCTAACTCGTTTCCGTTCCTCTGGTTTTTTGACTTAAGGTTCCTTCCCTCTGATGGATCTTAGCTTTGGGCGGTGATATACCCGATAGATATGATCAAGTCTCGTATGCAGACCGATGGGTTCTCGCCCGCTACCGGGAAAAAGTACAGGTCTACGTTGGATTGCGTGAGGACGACCTGGAGGACGGAGGGTATAAAGGCGTTCACGCGAGGGTTGACCCCAACGCTTATTCGGTACGTTAATTCTGTCCGATGAATCCACCGATAAGGGCGAAAGCTCCGGAACTTCCTTCGGCTCATTCATGACTCGTTTTAATTTCTTCCTAGTTCGCCGTTCGCAAATGGAGCCACCTTCTTGGGCTTTGAGATGGCGATGCGGATGTTGAACGCTATTTGAGTCAAATGGATGTTCCGGATTGCTTCATCCTGACGATCGTGTATCATAGGGTATATTTAATCCTGTGCCGATGGGCTATCTTGCTTTGGTAATCCATGCTCCGTGGCTGAAACAGAGGAAGTTCCAGGGACGGCGATGACATTCGCCACCGGGGTAGGATCGACGTAGCCCATCGACGATCCACCTGACCCACTCAGACATCGAGAACCTTGTTCTCCAAGGTAATTACCGTGCCATTCAGAACAACTCCAGATGGACATTGTCATAAAGGGGCCCGCCGCTGGTCCTGACTTTGTAATTAATTTTGTCGAGCTCATACGGATTTCATAGCTATGTTTAATATTAAACATTTTATGAGCCCCAGGGAATGTAGCGAATCATGAAATAAATCCGCTATCACCCCTGGGGCCATCCAAACGACGAGCCAATGAATGTCTCGCCACAGCCCCAACCCAGAACCCCCCCACTAAACTTGAGCTTCCCTCTCCTCTCGACTTGATCTTTAAACTTGAGGCTGGATTCCAGCCCAGTCATCGTTGCGTCCTTGATCTTCAGGATAAGATCCATTGTATTCTGTTGGAGGGGCTACAGGGATAGAGGGCCCTCGAAAGCGTGGAACGTTGTTCGTAAATTGCTGAGCACGCATCGTGAAGACCTACCGGGGCCCTCCATCGCACGCTTGAGGATCCGTTGAATTCCGATAATGCAGAACCGGAAAACTGCCATAAGCATACCGGGTGAGAATCCAGGGGGAGGTCGACAAACTTTCGCTCGAGGAGCGCCCAATCTTCGTTGAGGCGATGAGCATGAAGACCCAGTGAAAATATTGAACCACAGGCTGCGATACACGCGATGCTCGGGACGACCGACTGGCATCGTTGGTCAACTTTCTTCTTGACCAACTGTTGGCGGGGTCGTTTCTGGTATCATATTTCGCGGGATTCTGGTGCAGAGATAGCGAGCGAGTGTCGAACTAGGAATCAGATGGGGGAGACGGAGTATCGGCCATTAACCTTCCTTCAACGAGTTCGAGGAGGTCAACAGTCTGGCCAGGATCTGGCTCATTGTTTTCAGGCCGAAGATACCGACATGCCAATCTCAATATTTCCCGTCGAGGTGGCCATACCAGTGAACCTGCTGGAGGAGAGAATCCGGCTCTGAGACGAGACGTTTAACGCCGCACGTTGAGGACCTGAGTGCTCACCCAATCAAGGCATCTCCCCATGACAGACAGGTGCCATACGCCCCAGATAAGTGGCTTCAGAAGGACAGCCGTGCAACTGGGATCGGCGAGTGGTTCATAGGGAGCACCTCGCGTAATGGGACCGCAGGAGTGGATCCGGGCCGTTGGACCTCCACCAGCAAGGTGCAACTACGACGCCCGGTATAGGATTCAGGGCGATAGCGTTGCCCGGGCTGGTTCAATGTCATCATGCGGGGGGGGCGCCGGGCCGGATTGTCATTATCATCATCCGGCACACTGCCGCTGCCATTGGCGCCAACTTTTTTGTCATCAACCAGGCCCCCGCCGGGCTGGTCGGTAATCCCGCTGCGGGTTGAGTCAAGGATATGTAAGTCTCTGGTCAAAGCACACGTAAGCAAGCGAATTGCCGGTTCGGGATCAGAGCACCCTTTTTGATCGGTTTGCCACCTCGCGGCGCTTAGTACAGACCCACAACGTCCCACCACCCATCGCCTCCAGCGACGTACAACCGGACACGATGGCATCTACGCAAGACGTCATGGTTCCATTCATCAAGAAGAAAGGAAGATCTCGTCCCACAACTACGCGTCAGAGGTCTGCCTCGCCTGGACCTGCCGAAACGTCTGCCTCCACCACAAACGCCCCATCCAAATCGGAGGTTGTTCTACCCTCTCGAAAAAACGTCAGCCGACTCATCAGCGCTGGAACGAAGCGAACCGCTTCGAGAAGAGACGCAGACGACGCGGAAGAAGAGGAGAGGGACGGCCCGGATGTGAAGTGGTCAGCTGAAGGCTCTCACATAAACGCTGCCAAGGAGATCCTCCTGGGTGACGAAGCAGCGGAGCTCCTCGCGAAGCGACGTAAGGCGGAAAACCTTGATGGTGATGACGAGGACGTTCCTGAGGATGGGATGTATCGGGGTCAGAAGGGGTATACGAATCACATCAAGAAAAGACAGGAAGTGCCCAAAGCCATGAGGGTCGGTCCGCAGCGCAACACGAGTACGATCAGGACGGTCACGATCGTCGACTATCAACCTGACGTATGCAAGGATTACAAAGGTGAGTTTCCACCGCCGCAGATCCCGAGAAAGCAGGGTGCTGACATCACGCCTGTTGTGCGTTTTAGAGACCGGTTACTGTGGTTTCGGGGACACGTGCAAGTTCTTGCACGACAGAGGGACATGTGAGTAGACGTGGGGTTCGATTGATTGCCCCCGGATCGAACGATACTTACCTGGTTGGGCGTTGACAGATCTAGCCGGATGGCAGCTTGATAAGTTTGCAGAGAATCCGCAGAAACAGGCAGGAGACGTCGAGGATTCGGACTCAGACGAGGACGTGCCCTTTGCGTGCCTTATCTGTCGAAAACACTTCACGAACCCCGTGGTCACACGTTGTGGACATTATTTCTGCTCGGAATGTGCCATCAAACGTTTTGGAAAGACACCCAAATGTATCGCATGCGGCGCTCCGACGAACGGGATCTTCAATAGAGCGGACAAGATACTGGCGAAGATGAAGAAGAAAAAATCAAAGAAGACAGGAGGAGAAGACGGGCTCGATATGGAGGATGATGAGGGACCGAATCGTGGCGCTGGGGATGTCACTATCGAGGGGTTATCGGGGGCTGACAGCGGTGGGGAGAGCAGCTGAAGGGTCGACACCCCCTTTCGCTCCCAATGGGAAGCACCATCGCCGTGTTTCGTTTGTCGCACACGCACAGACCGCACTCGTCTCTGGGCAGCACGCTGTAGTGGGTGGATTTGACCTGATCTGGACGGTCTTCATTCGACAGCGATAGTTGTACTGATGATAATCTATCCTCATAGAGGCATTGTACGGCAGCCCTGGTGTGCGATAACGTCGGAGAGCGAAATCACCCCCACCCTGCGCGTTCGATTATGTTGTATGTATGTGCGGAACGCGTGGAGTTATACATGCGGAGGTGATCTCCGACATTCGAGTCCCTGGCGACGAGATGTTCTGCCTCGAGGGGGACCTGAATCCCTCGACGTGCCCGCGTCTTTTCCCGGTAATTTCGGTGGATATATGTCCAGGGCGAGCTAGGTCAGGGTGAGACACCAGACGACTCGCGCCGAACATGCCAGGTTGACCGACAATATCTACTAATTTTCACGTAAGGTTGGCTCGTGGTGTTCTCGCACCGATCGAATTGGCGGCTACCTGGCTGGACGGAGTGAAGTTTTTTTCGCCAACCGGAATACTGCTTGCCAAAGCGAGGAGCACCGATGGCGATTCGCTTCTCCCGATCGTCTCCATCGCGCCCATTGAGACCAAAAAAAATAAAAAGCGGGACCGCTATGTAAATCAACCAGTCTGGGGAGAATTCTCGAGACGAGTCGCCACGCCAGGCAGCCTATCGAAATCGGGCGCGCACATCCCCGATTCTTTCAATTGCCACCCACTTTCCCTCGACTCGCCACGCGGCACTCCAACTCCACCACCTCGTTCATTTTTTCTTCCTTTCTCACGTCTTATTTTTAAGCGTATGGGTGCGCGCGCGCGTATATCGAGTGCCTGTACGTCAGTCGGGGCGTGTGATCGATATTATATCGATTATGGACCGGGAACACGGAGCTCTCATATAACATTTCATTTCATAACACATTGCTGTACGAAGGACATAATTTACACTGCTGCAGTTGGGGACGGTTTATGAAAAAAACGGGTCCGTTTCAAGAAACAGGTGGCAAAGCCAAAACAAAAAAACAAAGAAAAAAAATTGAATGCACAGCGAGGCGGCGGCCTGGGTTTGGAACGCAAGATAATGATGATGATGAGTGAAAAAGAAGAGAAAGATGTCCGTCGACGTTTTTGGGACTAAGCAGTTCTACATGAGACGCGGCAAGCACAAAGCAAGCAGACGGTAATTGAAACAAAAAACAAATTCGACGCGAGCAAACACCAAACGTCCTTTGTTGGTCACAGAAACCCACACACACACACACGCCACTAAGGCGCACAAAAACTCGAGGCCTTAGGGACTGCTTACGCATTTCCCATCGTCCTGGTGCCGCTTCTTGGCGTCTGCGCGTGAAAACTGTTTCCTGCACCTCTCACACTTGTGTACCGGCGGATTCTCGGAATGCGTGGTCTCGTAATGCCGGTTACGATCGTGCAGGCGGGAGAATGTGTTTCCACATTTATCGCATTGGAAACGAACGGCTTGCGGAGACGTGTTCTGGACGGCAGTCCGCGGGGTGGTCGTAAACGGCGATGGGTTCGGGTTTTGGAATACTCCCGGGGCGACAAGCGGAGGCGTGGGGATGTACTGAAGGGACTGACGGTTGTAATCCTGTTGGCTTTGTTGCTGCTGCTGTTGGTGTATTGCGTTGGACTGGAGAGGTGGTGGCTGTGGGTGGCCGGATAATCGGGGATCGGCGTAACCGTTGGTCGGGTTATGACCTTGAGGATTCATATGGTCCCGCACTTTACGAACATGAAAAGATGAGGAAATAGGATTAATCGCGGCACGGACGGAGCTCACCCTGGGGGTCCTGGCAAACGTTGGACGGATAATGCGAAGGCTGGTACTGGGGACCGGTCTGAGAGGACGGCTGGTACTGGTTGCGCTGCTGATTAGGATGGGACATATCCGGACGAGTGCACTCGAGGAGACAAGGGCAAGGAGGAAGGGAGAGCGAGAATGGTGAGGCCTTTTATAAGCATTGTGGAATATGACCGGCATCCGTTCTTGTGGGGAGAGGTGTGTGAAGGGGGGATAAATGCCAGGAACGGGATAAATTGCGGATAGAGGGCACGATAGCCAAATTAGACATGTTATGGAGATTGTAGACAGCCCAAAGAAATGGGAAAAGAATATATCGCCTGCTGACCCGCCGAACTGCCGTGACCCGGGCGCAGGGGGGGGTGCCAATTTGCGATAAAAGTCAAGTCGGCAGAAACAGAGGAGAGCAACCTGAGGCAGCGGCTATCAGTCCAATCCAAACGGGTTTACTCCCAACGCGGTCGGTTTCTGTAGTACGTTTCTGACTTACCCACCTCCGTGACGCCACCTGTGATGGGGACATGCTGGGATGGGGCATCCAAACGAAACGGAATCGCGAGGCCATCCCATTGTTTCCTCATTGGCCTGCACCTAGAGGCATCCGCGCAAGAGAATGATGCCGGTTGACAAGACGCACGCCAGGCCGTTTCTGGCGAGGCGGATGGCGACAGCCAAAGTCAATCTGCCTCCGTCGCTCATTTGTTTCCGAAGAGAGTGTTGCCAACTAACATCCGGACGCCCGATCGGTCATGACCCTGGCTGGCAGCCTGAGCGATCGCCATTCATGCACATTCTCGTAAATATCTTTCGTACATACGCGCACCCTCTCCACCTTGTTTTATCAGCCCATTTGCAATTGCTGCAGAGAGACTATACCGAGAACGTGAAACTTATCCATTCTCGCCCCCGGCCTTCTCATACGTAACCGGAAGGCAACAGCGAGACGATGGACCAGGTTACCCATCATCTCAGCCGCGAATGAACTCCTTGATCACAGACGCTTTGCGCCAAGAGCAATCTATCGGACGTCCAGGGCACATAGACTCTCCCACCCGACGAACTCCCTACCCCCTTTCCGTCGGCTCCTGTCCCACACCCGCCCACGCGGGTTGCCATTCCATCTCCGAATCCCATGCTCTCTGGGTGGGATAACGACAGGGTCCGATCCGTCCGAGTGTAGCGTTCACGTAACCCTCCGTTCTTGTGCCCCGACCAGACCAATTCGCTCACTGCAGGACGTCGGCAAGCACCCGACGACTAGAAGCCCCTGCGTCCCGCACTCCAAGCGTTTCGGAGATAGGGGATTTGATTTGTAGTCAGCGTATCAGGAACGTAGAGTCGCGACCGCCGCAAAAGTTACAATGCAGCACCCGTAGACTGGTTTTAGGTTCTTAAGCGAATGAACCTTGAGAGAGACAGAAAGGTCCCATCACCATGCTTGTTCTTTCAGCTTCGCGTCTATGCATAACCAAGAAGCCATCCCTGACGGCATCGGAAGAAGACCGAAACCGATACACCTGCAAGCGGAGTTTGGAGTAGATCGAGAAGCACAAGGATTTGTAGTGGTGTAAAGCGCACCCCCGGATCAAGCGTCGTCCAAAGCAAGTAGGGTGGAACCGGTCGAAGGGGACTGGGAACCCGCCTACAAATATCACGGCATCAGGAGGTGTGAGTAAACCAGGAAGCAAAAATGAAAAAGTAAAGAAAAATCATATGGATAAACCGACTCCCAACGTCCTGCATATTCCAACAGCCGCCTAAGGCCGGAATATGAGCCAAACTGGTTAGCCTGTCCTCCCATTCGACAGAATTTTGGAGACAGGCGGAGAATAAACCCCCGTTCGGTGTCTGAATGGAGTGTACGGCTGCTCGCCCAAGCACGTAAACTATACGATACGAGCGCAGAGTGATATATGCGGGCGTCATGAGCTGATTGAAGGGCGAGTCGCTGTTCATTGGTAGGCTGGGAGACCCACTGCCGCGAAAGCTGCGGCACAGACCAAGGCCGTCAAAGAGAGAGAAGTGAAGAGTCCTTCGCAGATTGCCGACGATCACTCAACCGACTCATGGCCCCCTTCGACCTTGAAGCTTGCATCCAGCAACTCCTCCGGAAACAACTCTTGCACGAAGCGTTGCTACGCGAAATATGCGAGAAGACAAAGGAGGTCCTCATGCGCGAATCCAACGTCGTGCACATCAGCGCTCCGGTCACCGTCGTCGGTGATATCCATGGGTTCGTAATCTCTTCTCGCCTCCATCCCCCCCTCCCCCCTCTCGGACGAGCCGATTGACGATTTTTCCATTACAATTTTTCACCTAATTTAAGCCAGTTTTATGACCTGATTGAGATTTTTCGCATCGGCGGATACGCACCGCACACAAATTATCTATTCTTGGGCAAGTTACACATTTCCCTTGTCCCAATATGTTTCCCCGCAACTAATTGCGGCCGTCATGCGACCTTGCAGGTGATTATGTCGACCGAGGGCTGTTCAGCGTGGAGACCATCTCGCTACTTACGTGTCTCAAACTTCGATACCCGGAGCGAGTTCAGTTAATTCGAGGAAATCACGAATCTAGAGCCGTCACCCAAGTGAGCACCCCTTATCCACCGCCTTCCCATTCAATCCATCCAAAACGGTAACAAACGTGTATTCTCACACGCCAACCTTTTTATGACAGACGTACGGTTTCTATACAGAATGCGTGAGGAAGTATGGCTCGTCCCGAGTTTGGACGTACTTCACAGACATGTTCGACTTCCTAACATTGTCCGTCGTGATCGATGACCGAATATTTTGCGTTCATGGAGGTGCGTTATCGCCGTTCTTCCCCGGTGTCAGGTGAGCGATGGAACCAACCCAATTACGAAGGCTTATCCCCATCGATACACTCAATCGACCAAATCAAAGTCGTGGACCGCTTTCGAGGTTAGTCAGGATATCCTTCATCTTTCTCCTTTTCACTTTCTGCCTGGTGGTGCCGCATTTTTTGTTGTTTGGTGTTTCATAACGTGCTACACCTATAGAAATCCCCCACGAGGGTCCCATCGCTGATTTAGTTTGGTCTGACCCCGACCCCGAGAAGGAGGACTTCGCTATTTCCCCGAGGTGAGCGTCATCTCCTTTCGATCAGTGGCGGGCGGGTTATCCATTCTCGTTCGCCTTTCATTATTATTATTTTCTTCTCACGCAACCATTTACGCCTGGCGGTTTCCTTCCCTTTGTCTCTGTGTCCGGACAGAGGCGCGGGTTATACGTTTGGATCTGGGGTCGTCTACAAATTCCTCGAGACAAACCGGATGTCGCATATCCTCCGCGCTCATCAGCTATGCATGGAAGGCTACGCGTCCCTGTTTGATGGCCATCTGTCGACGGTGTGGTCAGCCCCAAATTATTGCTACCGATGTGGAAACTCGGCGAGCATTTTGGAGGTGAGCCCAGGGGAAGTGATGTACTTCAATGTCTTCCAGGCAGCCCCCGAGAACGACAGGGACGGTCCCAGCCATCAAGCGATACACAACCCTGGGGGAACGGTCCGTGTCCAACCCGCCATTCATACTCCGATCACACGCCCTGACCTTTCCCACAGCTTCCGGAGTACTTCTTGTAAATGACCCAGTACAGTACAGCGTATATTTATCGCATCCGTAATCATGCAAGAGCGTGCTTCCCTCCGCGAGTGCAGAGAGAGTGGTACAAATAAGACGATACACACTACACCCATAGGCTACCCGGAAAAAGGTCGTTATTTGTGCCGTTCATCCTCGAACGGGTTCTCAGCATACTCCAGCTCTTCGGTGGATCTTCGTTGGGGTGGGGACGAGTCGCCAAGCGTGACGGGGCGCTTCGGCAAGATCCCCAGTTTAGCTAGAAGTTTCAGTTGTTAGTTCCAAGTTTGATGCATGCGAGAATGCGACCCGCCCCTCCAGGTGGACTAACCGGGATCGATGTTCGACGCTTGCTGATTGGAATGGTCAGATGTTAGGGTGATGTCTGGGGTCGAAACCCGCTGATCGGGTTTGGGTGAGAACGTCGTCGGGGGCTGGTCAGGCGCTGAGGTGGGAGACAGCTGGTCTGGGAATGACGTATAATGATTAAGGAACGATTGCCCCTATCGCGAGGAAGTAAAACTGACAGGTCATGTCATACCCGCGAACAGGTTGCGTGTTGGCAGGGGGTTGTTGGTAGAGAGCTTGTGTCATCATCGTGTGCCGGTCCTGATGCGAGGGTGCACCGGAGAAGAAACCGCCACCGTTCCCCGTGGAAGGAGGACCTGAATCGGAACTGAAACGGAGGTGTCAATAATATTATTACATACCGATTAGCGAAACCAAATTCAGGGGGTGTAGGGTGGAAGGGGAGGCGTGGGATACCCACCGAGGCTGATCGAATTCCTGTATCTTGGCCTTGACCTTTGAAAAGAGCGTGCTGAAGGTCTTTCTCCCACCTAGCACAAGCACGAGCATGAAACACACATTTGACGAACGAAATTGTTACGAGATGTGACGTACTTTCAGCCAATTTGTTGAAGGACTCTGCGACTTCCTGCATGCCGGGATTGATCCCTGTAGAGCCCTGACCCGGAGCGTGCACGCGTTGCTCATACGGCTCTGGGTCGTGGGGCGCGAGCCGTTGCCGCCGACTACGGCCACGGTTCTCTTCTTCCTGCTCCTGAATGAGAAGGTTTCTGGCGAACGCTTCATCCAATTCCGCCTGATCCTATGAACGGGATAAGATATTTATCACGAGCAATGGAAAGCACAGGGTGCGCGCCGCTCACGGCATTGGTTGAATGCTGTTCCTTGTATTCAGGATCGCTCATCCCGAGCAATTTATCAATCGCCCTATCCTGATTGCCATCGACTGAGTCAAGAACAGATTGTCTTGCGAGAATCCAGTCAGCCGCGCAAACGACACGGAAACGAAGCAGGTCGGACGGACAATATGATTGGGTCAAAATCCGGGAATATCGCCTGGAGAGCGGCGACTTGTGGATTTGTGGCGATCTCTTCGACCGGTTGAGCGGTCGTCGGCTCTATCGGAGTGGGATCAGCGGCAGGTGGTGAATCTGTGAATGGGAGTGCGAGGCATCAGCGTGTGTCGGCTCATTCGCCTCGTTTTCGTGAAATCCTTGACCGGTCATAACGTGAGCGGGAGCGTTCGATTCAGCTTGAGCCATCCGTGAAGTGAAGGAGAAAAGCAAGGAGGAGGAGGTTCAAGATCAAGGTGGGTTGCGGACTGCGGACTGTTCTTCTGCGTCATGCCCATGACAACTCTTCCCACTTTTACTGACCATTCTCTCACGAAGGAATTTACACCAACTCCGCTCGCCCGTGTATGCTCCCTCCTTCTGACCCAGACACCGTACCGGTCGTAAATCTCGACGATTGGGACGATAATGTCTGGGCCCCGTCGTCTTCCGGCGTCCACCACCGCGGCTTCACATCCTCCCTCAATAACACCCCTCCGAGTCCTACACGATCATCACACTCGTTTCACAAGCGGCGCACGTCGGAGAATGTAAGCAAGGCGAGCCGCCCAAAGATTCCGAGGGAGATTCAACACTTGCGCGCCGAATCGTCAGATAGCGTCAGGGGACACCCGCTAAAGCGAGACTCGGGTGGTTTTTCTTCGCCCATCTTCAACGATCCGACCGTCACCCGCCCAATCCTCAACTTGCGGTTGTCCCCCGGTCTGACGGCCGACGTCGATAAGAATCCTTTCGAGGCGGAACATGGGGTCGCCACGGGGTCCGGTGAAAGGGAAGAATTGGTGCTCGTACACGAGGTCAGTTCCGAACCAGGCGGTCGTCATTCACGGACAGTTTCTGACAGGGCATTCGTTCCAGGTGACTACAACAGACTCGCTCCCGGGAGTATCACTCAAGTACGGCATCTCAATTGCTGACTTGCGAAAGGCCAACCAAATGTGGCCATCCGATTCCATTCACCTCCGAAAATTTCTTAACGTTCCGGTCAACAAAGCGAGTAGACTGAGACAGCTCAACGTTGATGCTCCGGCGGAGGCTCGGCGGACCAGTTCTTCGTCATCAACAGCATCTCTCGAAGCCCTGCCGGACGTTCGGAGGATTCCCGCCTCGTATCTCTCATTCTTTCCCCAGGGGACACCTCCTGATGTCTCTCACGTCGATACGGTGGTTACCGGCACCCGACGTCCTCGCACGTTGGGTGGTAGCGGACTATTGCCTTTATCCCCGAGCCCAAATTCATCATCCATCTTTTCCACGCTTCCTAGGGCCTTTCCGATCGCTAAAGACGCCATCATGTCAAGATTGTCCCTTGATTCCGGTGGCACGCCTCCGAAGGAAGAGCAAGAGCACGAGATGGGGGTGGTTGGGAGGAATTACGGTGTGAATGGGATACCCTCCAGCGTCTATTTGCAGGGTAGTGATGCAGGGGTAGGCTCTGGAACGGCAAGTCGCGCAGCCGAGGAGGGCTTACGCGAAGGAAGATGGACTGGCTCCCGTAATTTTGATGCATACAGGATTGGAGAGGAGGAGAGAGAACGTGCATCAACGGTAATCCGCACGTCGCAATTGGAACCCTCGCCGGAGATGTTGGTTCCCGTGCTAGGACAAAAACGGGCAAGAGGGGAACGTGAACGAGGATCCGGGCAGTGAACCTGACCGAACGCCAGTGGACGGATGAAGGGTGCCGTTATTCATTTTCTTCGGTCAAAGTTCTTTACTGAACGTTTGTACTGATTTTTTTTTTTTTCGGTCTAGCCTCGCGCGTGTTTGAGGGTTATGGGCAACAGCTCTTGGCCGTTGAGCCTTCTCAACTGCGCCGCGCTGATGTGTCTTATGGGGCTGCCTGACAGGGCTTCCTGTGCACGACCCTTATTTGTAGTGGGGAATTTGTAGTGAGGAATTTGTAGTGGAAGAAGGTTTGGCTATACGGAATGTATTGCTGCCAATTTAGTAAGTTTTCTTTTTTCGAGACCACCCTCAAACCGAGCGGTGGTTACTCGTATCAAAGGACCTAACATCACGGACTATTCCAGAACAGACACTGGGGAAATCTCCATCCGACGATACGCACCGCCTTGACCTTGCATTGAGCGACTCGCGTGTGATGTAGCCGCCTGGTTCTCGGCGAGAGAGATGGAATGAGTGCGCTCCCTTCTTCTCACGTGGACGCCTGAGCCGACCGGACACTGGGGTATCTATAGATGAAGGTGTGTGTGTGATCTCACGCACATGGGTTGCTTCCCCTCTTCCCCCTTTCTGTCCTCGGCCAGTTGGGAACCCCTGGTTGTCACGCCTTCAAGCGTACATAAATATGATGTGGGTGGGGTATCTCGTTTTGACAAGAGAGTTGCCCGGGCAGTCATGAGAACGGAGGGCGTAATTAAAGTTGGGTCAATGATGGAAGGAAGGATTTTCGATTTTGATCGGCAGTGCGGATCTCGCGCAGGGCGTTTCTGGTTCTATTTGTGTTTGTGTACATTTTTTACTTTATCCTTATTCACAAAACGTGATAGGGTGGGTGCTCGACGCTTCCAATCCTCATCACCTTGGCTGCGCTCGTCAAATCTCTCCAAACTAGGAGCAAACTTGTGTCTCTTTCTTGCCCAACCTGGATTGGCCGACGACCTCGCCCTTGTGTGTGTTTTTTTCGCACCCCAGCAGAATGGCTGTGTCTGGAACTTCTCTCTCCAGTGTTCTCGCCTTCTCCGGCTTCGCTCGGTGCCACAAAGAGACCATACGGTCATGCCAGATATGACATTCTCGGCATCGTCCTGCCTCGGCTTGTCGTGCCCTTCCTGCCCTTCGTCGTGCTGTGCTTTCCATGTAACTCCTCGGCGGAGGTCCCGGATCGCGTAATGTGCACGTACACGTGCGATTACCCCTCTCCCGCTCGTCTCGACGAGTCGCTGGGCAGCACAGCTCCAGGTCTTATCGTTTCTCCGCTCGGTCTATTTCACTGCACCGCGTGCAGTTCCCGCAGAACGTTCCGCTGCGCTTTTCCATATCAGATGTCATCGAAACCATTCTCCTACCTCATATTTGCATCGCCCGCTCTAGAGCATCCTGCATCTTTGCCAAGGTTGATATATGATACGCTGAAGAAGATAGGCTTATCATATCGCCACTGGCTGTGATCTGAACTCACTTGTTGTTCCAATCTGATATCGACTCGCACGCGCGAAGACCGTACGTGACCATATCACGGGACGCCTCGAGGGTTTGGGATGGCCGTAGACGCCCAGACGGAGGGAAAGGGGACGAGAACGAGGCCGCTCAGCTTTTCTCACCCCCCGCCACCATCCCTTCGTACTCCATTTTCTCTCTTTATCTCTACTATCCCTCTTTCCCTCATCGCTCCCTATCATCGAAGTAAAGCTTATCAAGAGATCATGGGTGCGTGATACTTACGGCTCTGCTCCCTCGGTTGGTCTAATACGTGGCATTATAACTAAAATACCATCCAGTCGATTTCACCCATATCATCGCCGGGGTTGCTGCTGGAATCGTGGCCATCTATTTGATACCGTTCTTGCTGGTTCTCATCTTGAGAGTAGTCGGATTTTCGGCCGCTGGTCCTGTCGTAGGTACGTGGCGGCTCATCTCTTACACGACGATATCGTCTTATCGAACCTTTGTTTTTCCTTCTCTCCTCCGCCACACCTTTTGTGTTACCGGATGTTAGGCTCGATCGCGGCTGGGATTCAATCTGGGATCGGAAACGTTGTCGCCGGTAGTTTTTACGCGGTGCTACAAGGTATCGCCATGGGAGCTAAGATTCCTGTCCTTGCTCCAGTCATTGGTGCTGTCATTATTGGATTTGTGGTGTTGTTACTGGCATCATGGGTATGGCCGGAATCGATACCATGGACATGGCCACCGTCGGGTGAATGGACATGGCCATCGTCGGGGGAATGGGCATGGCCGGAATTGGGAGAATGGACATGGCCACTATCGGTAGAATGGACGTGGCCGCCATCGGTATCATGGGGATGGTCGCCATTGGACTTAGACGTCCCAGCCCCGACCCCCGGCTCCCTATAAATACTGTGTACTACATGCGTTGGCTCGAGAAGATATGACTGACTGTTTGACGTTGCAACCATTATTATCCGGCCATTTCATAACCCGCCCGCATGGCCCTTGGCTGTGATCGACGCTGAACGTTTGAACGTTGAACTCTAGCCACACATACGACCACAGGTGTCGGCTGTAGACGCCCAGGCGGGGGGAAGGGGGACGAGAATCACGAGGTCGCTCAGCTTTTCTCACCCTCTGCCACCACCCCCTCGTACTCCATTCTCTCTTTATTTCTACTGTCCTTTTTCCCTCGTTACACCCTATCGGAGATCATGGGTGCGTGATACCCACGGCCCCGCCCCCTTGGTTGGTCTAGTCCGTGGTACTATAGCTAAAATACCATCCAGTCGGTTTCATCCCTCTCATTGCCGGGTTTGTTGCTGGAATCATCGGGGCCATGGTTCTGATACCGCGCTTGGTGATTTCCGTCTTGAGAGCCGTCGGTTTTTCAGCCTCTGGTCCTGTCGCAGGTACGTGGCGGCTCTTCTCTTACATGACGGTACCGTCTTGTCGAACCTTTTTGTTTTCCTTCTCCCCTCCGCCATGCCTTTTGTGTTACCGGATATTAGGCACATTCGCGACTCGGATTCAATCTGGGATGGGACCCCTTGCCGCCGGTGATTTATTCTCGGGCGCACAAGCTATCGCCATGAGA
>Ga0307515_10004517_pt1 | contig 28756 bp, 28 predicted proteins | sample 17_EM_MG_FD_194513 | JGI IMG/M metagenome (GOLD analysis project Ga0307515, IMG submission 194513) | Populus trichocarpa ectomycorrhiza microbial communities from riparian zone in the Pacific Northwest, United States - 17_EM | ecosystem: Host-associated > Plants > Roots > Unclassified | place... | reverse complement strand
GAAATCCCGGATCAGGAGATCGCACTGCAGCTTCCGTAGGAAGCTACGAAAATGGAGGTTTCGTTTCGAGGAGCGTAGGGAGGGAGTAGCCGCAGCGAGATAGTTGATTGGCTAGAACTAAGAAACAAAAGAGAGAAGAAGAAAAGAGATGAGATGATGATAGGTACGTGATTGGTGAGGTCTGGTTCGTGGTGTCGGATGCCGTCGGGTATTCAACCTTGTCGATGGCGTGATGCAGAGCCGCGATAACCCTAACCCAGTCACGTACCCGCTCAATTGCGTGGCTCTGTAGTGGTGGGAGCCGTTTTCCCACCACACCGTGATCAAGCCAATTTGGAGGTGCACTTGGAGGCGGTAATGGAGCGTATTTGCAGATATACTTGGAGGCCGTGATCGAGCGATTTTGGAGGCTGTGATCGTGCAAGTATAGAGATACACTTGGAGGCTGTGATCGGTGAGTTTGGAGATGCACTTGGAGGTCATAATCGAGGGACTTTGGAGAGGCACTGGGAGGCTGTGATCGAGTGAACTCAGAGATGCACTTGGAGCCTGTACTCGAGCAAGTTTGGAGACTCACTTGGAGGCTATAATCGAGCGAGTTTGGAGATGCACTTGAAGGCCGAGATCATATTGAACTCAGATTTGCACTTGGAGGCCAAGATCGAGCGCATTTGGAGACGCATTTGGAGGCCGAGATCGAGTAACGCAGCGATGCACTTGGAGGCTGAGATCAAGTTGAACTCAGAGATGCACTTGGAGGCCGTGATCGAGCGAGTTTGGAGATGCATTTGGAGGCCGCAATCATGTAACTCAGAGATGCACTTGGAGGCCGTCATCAAGCGAGTTTGGACATGCATTTGGAGGCCGCAATCATGTAACTCAGAGATGCACTTGGAGGCCGTGATCGAGCACGTTCGGAGATGCACTTGCAGGCCATGAACAACCAAGATTGGAGGAGGACATGGAGGTGGTCGATAGGAGGCGCGCCTGGTGCGGTGACTCTATCCATCAGTCAGTTAACTCGCAACCGAGGGAATATGATCAGGTGACTTGACCTTTGAGCACTCATGGAGAGCTGGCAGGCGGCGGACGATCATGATGGAAGGCACGCCGGAAGCTGAAGCTACATTCAGGCCTCAACTCGCAATTGGCAGAATGAAGGGAAGACAGACAATCATGGGATGATGCAGTACTCAGTGTATGCGGTGCTGGGTGTATGCTTTACTCAGTGTTAACTCAACATCATGGCATGGAGAGATTGAGAGGGATGACTGAACTTTGTGTTCTGCGATGATGTTAGAGAAAGAGAGATGGGGGATGAAGATGGGAACGATATGGAGGATACGAGCAAATATGAGAAGTCAGGGGTACCACTTGCCTGGTTGGGGTTAGACGACGTCGTGTGGGTGTTGTTACCGGCCGCATCGGTAGTAGTATCTGCATTATAAGAAATGTTAAATTGACTCGCACACATAATTCTCTTAAGTCCCAGTTTCTCATGATGATTTCCTCCATCACTTCTCATCTCTCTCTTTCTCTACCATCACCTAAGAACACAAAGTTAAGTCATCCTTATCTATCTCTCCATGCAATGATCATGAATGAACACCGAGTACAGCATACACCGAACAATGCATACACCGAGTACTGCATCATCCCAAGATTAACTGTCTTCCGCTCCCAGCCAGTCTCTCATCTGTCGGCACACCTGATTGTACTCAACTCTCCACATTCCCATGATTACCAGTTAACCAATGAATAGAGTCTCGGCTGCCATCGCACCTCCCTCCCAATCTACTGCCTCCAGATCGACCACCCCCAAGTGCATCTCCAAACTCACTCGATCACGGCCTCCAAGTGCATCTCTGACTGACACGATCTCGGCTTACAAGTGCATCTCAAAACAGACTCGATCACAGCCTGCAAGTGCATCTCTGAGTTACACAATCTCGGCTTCCAAATGCATCTCCAAACTCACTCAATCACGGCCTCCAACTGCATCTCTGAGTTACACTATCTTGACCACAAAATGCATCTCCAAACACGCTCGATCTCGGCCTCCAAGTGCATCTCTGGGTTCAACTTGAACTCTGCCTCCAAGTGCATCTCCTAACTCGCTTAATTACGGCCTCTAAGTACATCTCTAAACTTGCTCGATTACGGCCTCCAAGAACATCTCTGAGTTACTTGATCTCGGCCTCCAAATCCAGCTCCAAATGTATTTCCAAATGCATCTCCAAACCTGCTCGATCTCTGCCTCCAACTGCATCTCTGGGTTCAAATCGATCTCGGCAGCCAAATGCATCTCCAAACCAGTTCCATCTCGGCCTCCAAGTGCATTGACGCGTTCAACACGATCTCGGCCTGTAAGTGCGTCTCGACACACACTCGATTGCGGCCTCCAGGTACTTCTCCCAGTTCCCACGATCACGGCCTCCAAGTGCATCTCTAAGTTCTCTCAATCAAGCATCTCCAGGTGCACCTGCGATTACGCTCCAGTACCGTCTGCAGTCAGATTAGCTGTATGTATATATATAGAGTGACTTAGATAGAGAATACATGCCATATTATGATGTAGCGAATCTTGTGACTGTAACAAAGACGAATCTGATACACAAAATGCTTTGTGGTTATGGAACGTCATGAACCATTGCTGTCAGAATACGGCATTAAGTCTTCCGCAGAGTTGCACAGAGGTTGTACGCTGCTCTCGACGTCTCCGTAGACGTGTGCACAGATCTCAGCTACTCCAAAATCTGACTATCCTATATGTCAAATCTCATAGCATCCTGAATGTACCTCCCGAACTGCAGGTGCTTTCAGTATCACCTGGGAATGCTCTTGCCGAGTCTGAGAGTACTTTGCTTAGCTTCAGGGGGGCCTGGGAGAATCTAGAATTTCTTGGGTGCACTGGTGCGGTCAACAGGAGTGTCTGGGAGCTTTGCATGTGGCTTCTGGACCTGTTTACATTTTGCTAATGTGGATCACTCGATAATCCTGAAATGGATATTCACTCTGATATTCCCAATTATCATTCAGATTTCAGTATTGAATCTACAATCCTGATATGTTCGCTAACTAGTCACATGTACATTACCCAACCTTGGTATCAATATTTCAACAACAGAGATTGGGCCAAGCACAAATAGAATGTGTAATGTCTTTTGATTGGTATTGGTCATACAATCTCAATTCTCAATAGTCACAGCTTATCGGCAGGAAACGTCATCCTTACTCGCCGAGCAAACAACGATTCTCTAATGCTCCAATGGATCGTTCCCTGTGAGTTGAGATGTTATCAATAGCAAACCACTACCGCATCTCGAGATATGCTGAGTCATATGAGAAAGCATCTAGCAACCAATAATTGATGTATAGGAGTCCTTTCCACCAAATGGACTTATTGGAATCAACCCGTATTTGGACCACACCTTCCTGATCTGGGAAGATAGGACTTGCGATTCACACATCTTGAGGGGTGTGGGATACTCTACGTTCGATATATGGTAAACCAACTCAACCGCAGAATATTGTACCTATGGCCCCAACAACGCATAGTCAAACTACGGGTTCTGTCATTTGCCCCAATGGTTAAACCGTTATGTACCTGGTGGGTGTATGGGAGGGCCCTCTCACTGGCTTTTGGTGACATGAACCTATTTGTTCATAATTGGTTTCAGATAAGATTGAATTCTTACGAGGTATCGCCACTAACTATAGTGTTACAATACGAGCTCAGTACATTGATGATATAGTGGCATCCTCCTGGGAGGTAGAACTCAAACATCAATGGTGTAACGCAAGAATGATGAGGCAGTTACATATGTGAACTCCGAAACAGGCTTTGGCAGTCTTAGGATTGTTAATGGGGTGGATCCTCTGATATATATCAGCAATACAGACATGGAGGAAGGACATCGATAACCTACTATTGAATATACATTCCAGGTTGAGTTTAATCTACTCATATCTATTGTCATTCTTGACCTGCAAGTGAAGCATTCACATCATTCCCGTGATTTATCTATTAGTTCTGTATTGAAGTCAACAAGGAGACTTCTCTGATAAAGTCCAGATTTGTTCATCTGTTCTTCAGTTCTATATCATGGATAAAACAAATCACTCTCTACAGTTGGTGATTCTTAGTATGTTCTCCAGAGTAAGTTGCTGATCGGGAGGAGAGGAAGATGGTACATTACGGTGTGACAGAATTTTAAGGATGAGCCCAATAGCGTGGGTGTTTACTGAATCCTTCTGCTAGGATACTCTTTAGGCGGCACTACTCCCTCTGCTGAGGCGAAACTACTTTGCTGTTTCTTAATAGACAAGTCGATAATTTGGATGGTTATACTCGACGACACTCGGTTTTGGGGTTTATGTGCCGGATGCTTGGACGATACTCTGGAGTCCAAAGGTAGTCTGAGATCCAGCATGATAGTGTCCAAGTTTAAAGGATCTTCTCAGTAGGATACTCCTGAGTGTTGTACATCAGGATACTGATAGTGTAGGATGATACTCATTTGTTGAAACAATCTATCAGAAGCAGAGAATAGAACAGTTACCATCTTTCGTGGAGTGCTAATCCTCAAACGCATCATGAGTAAAGCTTTATCATTCATCTCTTAATCAGTTTGGAATTCATTAGGGGCTATTATTCAATTTGACTTAGACTGGCGCTCCCGGTGTTACACTGTAAAGTTAACACAATACATTCACCAGAGGAGCAATTCTTGAGTTACTAGTTCACTATTCTCAACCGCAGCCTTGTCATGGCACCTATGTTCAAATTTTTGTGATCTATCAATGTGACAGACAATGGTGGTTAGCTCAAATCGCTATTCGAGCAGAAACCATTCAATTCCTTCAATTGACTTGAAGAATCCTTTCCGTTCAAAGATCAGCAATACTTCGAGTATCATTCCTTTGGAGTTCATATTTCCAATTGCCTGACTGTAGTCTCTGCCTGGTAGTAGTAATATTGGGACAGCGCGAATGATGGAATAATGCTGGAGAATGATGACCTACTGTTCAAGGAATGGTGAATCAAGTACCGAGGCTTTCATGATTGCTGTGGGGAGTGTCGGGGCTGTTGTGCCATCCGATATGATGATGACACAGAATGAACCAATAATCCATCATAAGGATCATTTGCCTGGTTCCGTATTACTTTCTTTTCCATTGTCCACAATTATGTATTAATGTCATTGGGTCAATGGCAAACTGATCATCATTTGATTGCCAGATAGATGTTTGATGACTTCTAACTTACCACGGAGTCATAAACTATATCAGTCCAGTCTTCAATATCAGAAATTGCAGCATTACTATCAAAAGCAATCCAGAAAATGAGGGCCATATTCCATACTATTGTTGGCCGATTATTGAATATTAGAACATATCCCTCGTATTTAGTGTTAGCAACAGGTCTCGGCAACCCGCCAGCGGTCCGGGCTCAGACCGCTAAAACGGTTCGGTTCGGTTTGAAACCGATCCAACAACCCGACCCACTGCATCTTGGCAGGCCAAACCCGGACCCGTACCCATCAACCCGCGGATTTTGCCAGGTTTGGCTAGACCCGTCGGTTCCAATCTCCGGTTCCGGTACCCAGGTGATTCTATTTATGGTCGCCTTCAGATATCCTATTGCTAATCGCAAAATATTGACATTGGTAGATCGTTGTCCTTTTCTGATGTATTGGCCGCCTTTGTAATCAAAAACAAGTGAGAGCCGCTCCCTGCCCCATCCTGAAAATGAGAGCCAACGGCCAGTCAATGATTTTTGGTCTTGCTCCTTGGGTAATCTGAGCGGTAATTGGATTCAGACGTTCATAAATGCGGTATAGGCTGCCTTTATATGCAAAAGAGAAAGTAACACACTCCCTGCCCTATTCTGAAAATGAGCGTCAACGGAGCGTCAACGATTTTTGGTCTTGCATCTTGGGTAATCAAATTGCCAAATGATCGCAAACATCCCTATTTCGGGAATTGGCAGCCTTTATACGCAGATAACAAGCAACATTCTCGTCACTGCCTCCCGGAAAACCACAATTTAGTTCATATTCAAAGCTGCTACCAAGTGATACTGAGCGTTTTCGCCAATAAAACCAGTCACAACTTTGTATATAGCCACTAACGGCCACATCGCGCTTTGATTAACCATGATGCAAGGCCAGAATTCTTTGATGCTCTGTTGACGCTCATTTTCATGATCGGGCAGGGACCGTGTTGCTTTCTTTTTGGCCTATAAAGGCGGCCAATACTCTCAGTATGTGTCAAGATGGCCAAGTCTCTGATTAATTACCTGACTTACAAGACCAAAAGTCTTTGACGCTCTGTTGACGCTCAGTTTCAGAATCGTGCAGGGAGCATATCACTTTCTCTTTTGCCTATAAAGGCAGCCTGTAGGTCATTTATGCATCTCTGCGACCAATCGGCACGCAGAGTAACCATGATGCTAAGCCAAACATTATTGACGCTCCATTGATGCTGATTTTGGCACGGGCGTATCCGCAATATGGAACAATTCACTTTGGCATACTATATTAATGATTGTCTTGTGGCAGCTGTTCTGTGCTATTCATGTACGTTCTCCTTTATTACTACATTGTTCTTTAATGATGCATATAAATATACCCTTTAAAATATACTTTAAAGTGTCCTGTAAGTGTAGAGAATGATAATACTCAAAAATCCCGTTCCCTTCAGTCAACTCTCGTCTTCGCTGTCAGATTCACTCAAACGGCTGCCCTCGTTGACACAATGGCTGTCAGCTGCATTACCACGCAGCTGATAGTGTACTAACCTGTGAATGGACCATCATGAGTCAGCATATCTGGAATAAAATCTTTATCGCCCATGCGATCCTTGGCAAAAATCGAGCGTTGGGAAGCGAAGTATGTATATACACATATGCGGGTGGCATACTTTCTGTTTCGGACCTCTCATCGTCATCAGGTGGCACAGGTGGCGATTTGGGCTGCGGTGGCGCCCGTCTTCGTGGATGTGGACCCTTGCCTTTGCGCCTCCAGCGTGTCTCTGGATTTTTTGCGGTGGCATTTTGGCAAGGAAGGCAGCCGTCCGTTTGATTTTCGCGAACCATTGCCGGGTGTCTTTCGATCGCAGCCTTCATCTCGTTACGCCCGGGAAACTCCACACCCCGCTTCTTCTCTTCTCGGACTTCGGCGCGAGTTTTCTAGATTTGTAGTTGCGTTTCCTCTATAGCGGCGCGTGAAATCCCTCCTTTGGGCATTTTGGGCATATTCAAGGCAAGACGCATGACGGACTGTTCAAGCTGTACCCGACCTCCTTGTCTTGCCACAGTAGCTGACATGTTGAAAACCTCCAAGAAATTAGTTGCTGCTTGTACAGTGAGATCCGGGTATTACCTCAACCATATACGACTCCGTAGCCTCCGTTGAGGTCTTTGAAGCCTGTTTCGTCCATTCCCGGGGACTTTTACCACGAAATGCGTCTGCGAAAATCCCAGAACTGACAACATCGTGATGTTCGATTTTGCGGACTGTGCGGACAAATGCCTTGGTCAACCATGGAGATTTGCCGTTACAAGAAGCGATAAATTGGTCACGTAGCTCTCTACGTACCCCAGCTGTGCGTTATATTTTCATTTGACCGTTGTTAACACAGATATGGATTGACTCACATCCGATCGCATGCTGCTTTCTATTCTTGCTGCTTCCGGTTTTACGTACCGGTTCTAAATGTGCATCCTGGGTCATGTTTTCGGTGGCTACAATTGCAGTGTCGCGGTGCACTCACGGGTGTCTGCGTTGCTGCTGAGTCTCGCCAAGGGGCGCATTGCGTGAAGCGCCTGTCGTTCAGTTCGATTCAGCTCCAATCGCACTTGGGGGAAGATTTTCGGGAGCCATGGCTTGGTGTTGTAGAATCGTGAGGAAGATGATCCCGAAAAGAAGTGGGAAGTGCTGAAGATTATATAGTGAGCTACAAGTAAAAATGGAATGAGTGACTGCCAACTTGCACGTTCAATTCAAGCTGAATCATGCTGTGTATAGCTGCAGGGGATTCCAACGGTCGCGCGATTTCAGTAAGTCGGTCCGATGTTGTTTGTTTGTTTACAGGGTCACATCGACATGAACGAAAGCTGATATCTTATGTTAGATAGATCTAAAAAGGTCATTCTTCGACGGAAAGAACGTCTGGTGATGTTTGTCTCAAGACATTGCCGGGATCTTACATGAATCACACGCTAATTATCAAGTTATAGTGTACTGTTAGCATGACTATTCCCAATGAAGTGACGGTCAAAACACTGATTTTGCTTCGTTTGAATGGATCAAACCTACCAACCTTGACATACAAGACGCAGCTTGCCTCCATGTGGTCCATGTCTTGCAACATCCAACATCTCGCCCAACAACAAGGTCAACACAAAATACAATGGTCAATGGTCCAAAAAAGAATCTTTCGCCACTTCCAGCGGGCAAATATGGCAAATCGACAACGCATTCCACACGACGACGTCATCAGGCGAAAAAAGACAAGAGTGGCTTGGAGGCACAAAGGGTCCAAGCGTTAGGAGCATTGCGCAGCTAACGATCCAAAGGAAGCTTGCGGTGGACAAACGACGGGAAACGCACTTCTTAAGCAATGAAGACAGAGAGAAATGGATCGAGGATTATGTGGAGAGAGAGACCGCAGTGGCAAGAAAGTGAGTTCAAGACGCAGAGACAGCGATGATGCAAGAGCAGGAACATATGGACAATGTTGAAAAGGGACAATCGACAACCACTAAGCCTGAAAAAACATTTAAGGAGATGTTGAATGCTATCGGAGACAGTCTGAGTGATCTTGCAAGTTCTGATGATGAGGAGGATGGGGAAGACGAGGATGATGAGGAAGAAGCTACAGGGCATGGCAAGCTGAGCGAAGATGACGAACCTGGCTGGGTGATGGGCACAATCTCCAAAACGGTACAGCACCGCATGGAGAGCTTTCGGCAGAAGCAGCTGAGGCTTGAGGAACTGACGCAACCGGGATGGGGGGACGCGGCCGACTACTTCCGTGAGAGAGATATGAAGTACGGGACGACTGAATTGAAAATTCCGGCTGTTGGGAAACCCCAAAAGACTCGACTACAGCCACACCATCACCGACAACATTTGGAGAGCTTATGCAGGCTCCTGATATCGTCCCCGGACAATCACCAATGCCGCAAGTGACGTCTCGACAGGGAACTAGTCAAACCAGGGTGGATTCAGAGAAACCTCAGGCAGACAATCGCATAGTACCGCCGATGCCCGCCGCAGTGCCTGATTCGTCACTGATCGAGCTTGTGAAGCCAGTTCAACCCGTAAGCATTTACCCCTGTATATAGCGTCCCTAGCTGATGACCATATAGATATCGGATTCGGATGATGACATGGTGACGGCTCCAGCGTCACCAGAAATGTAGATAGCCAAATCTGTATTTTTGACGATGTATCTTGTGTAAAAGCAATTTGTGAACCTGTTTTGTTACGTGTCAGCTTTTGCTGGATTTCAGTGACCAAATTGTGAGACAGGGTTATGCGTCGGTGTGTGTGCAAGGGTCGTACGGGCCATTCGAATGTTGTAGACTCCAAATCAGGTTCATTGATGAATAACGATCTGTATATATGGTGTTGCCTGTTACGGATAAATGATAAAGCAAAACCTAAAATTGAGACGAAATTTACTAACAGAATTTAAATCAGTGATGTCATACGACTGATAGAAAGAGTGGTCACAGCACATGAGAAACTCGGACAAATGACAGCCGACATGCCGCATTAATCCATGTAGCCAACTAAGGATCTCTTCGCTCAAACCACCTGCACATGGTCGAGAAATTGAAAACTGCGTATGGTACGTCATGGAAATCGAGGAGAATCAGCTGGATAAGGAATGGTGAGGAAGTCAGGCTATAAATATCTAAAACTAGTGCATGAAGTGTTATGCCGTAAATTGCCGGCCGAAAGTGTTGAAACGCGATGGACCTGCATCATTGATCAGGTAAATGACATGTATAGTGGTGGCTCAGAAACTGAGATTTCTTGAAGATCTTGGATTCAAATGATACTACCTTCAAACAGTATACTGGCTGCCAATAGAGGCTATATGCATTTTTTGTACAATTTTTGAGCACCCAATGACTGTTAGTAGGTCTCTAAGGTAAGCTCAAAGGTGAGCGTCAATGGAGCGTCAACGATTTATAGTCCTATCTATTTAGTAATCACCAGGCTGCACAGTCGCATACATCCAAAGAAGAAGTATTGGCCGGCTCAGTAGGGAAAATGGAAAGCCACACGCATATTGCCCTGTGATAGAAATGACCATCAACAGAGCGTCAAAGATTTCTGGTCCTACATCCTGGATAATAACTGGGCTGTGCAGCTGCATTTAGCTAAAATAATAATATTGGCGGCCTTTATGGGCAAAAATGCTATAGACGATATCGCTACTACCTGCTAAAAATGAGCGTCAACGGAGCATCAACGATGTTTGGCATTGCATCATTAAAAATACAGAGGGTTTCGCTGCATCCTTGACTCATAATCGAACTATCCCCCGCCTTTCTAGGCAACACATGGTTGTGCCAACATCGGGACTATGTCCTAATCACGAGCGTCAACGACTTTTGGCCTTGCATCCTGAAAAATACAAGGGCTGCGTGGCGACATTCAACTATCATCAAACAGTCGGCCGCCTTTCTACACGAAAATGGTTGCGACAGCATCGCTACTATGTTGTAAAAATGAGCGTCAACGTAGCGTCAACGACTTCTGGCATTGCATCTGGGAAAAGGCAAGGGTTGTGCGGCGACATTGACCCATAATCAAACTATCTGGCGCCTGTCTAGGCAAAAATACTTCCGACAAGATCGTAACCATGTCCCACAATGAGCGTCAATGGAGCATCAACAATTTTTGATTATGCATCTTGGATAATCTACCGGCAATGGAATGTAGATAACCCATAATGAACTTATCGGCAGCCTTTAATGGCCAAAATGCTAGTGATGATATCGCGTCCGCCTCCTACAATTGAGCGCCCACATAGGGTCAACAGTTTTGGTGGATGCTCAGAACGCCACACTTCAATGAACTGCATTGTGCTGTGCCTAAATCGAGTTGTACGCGGTCAGTCTTTGCAATCTATCCTTGTATATAACTTCACAAATATGTATGCAATGTCTTACAGATCTGATTTCTTTGCTTGTAGTTGTAGAGTCAATATTTAAGAACTCGCAGTCTGCTTTACTGGATCGTCACTTTCGCCAGGCTTTCGAGTCGGATCAACCAGCGTTCTAATTCTTACCGCCATGTCAGGTTCCAAATCTTTGAATACCTCTTTACTCAAGGTTGTGATCTCTTCCAAAATTGAACGTGTCTTTCTTCGTGATCTGAGCGAGCTTACATTGCAAATCATTTTTGATGCTTGGTGGGGTTCAATGAATGAAGGCTCGAAGCGGCCTATTGCTTGGAATGATTGTAGACATGCGCAGTCGTGGCGATTCTACTTACACTGCGGAATTGAAGAGACCGGCAGCCCTAGCATCATATGTATTGTTTGTCATCAAGATCCTCGCCATCCATAAGAACATGGGACCAGCTCAATAGGGAAAGACTTTCTTGCAAAAGCTCACATCGCAATGTTAAACGAATTAACAGAGTCAGAAGTCACTGAATTGACTAGTACGACGGTTGATGAAACAGCTTTAGCCATCTTGAAGAGGCAAGGAAGTCGAGGAATCACAATAGTAAGTTTGCAGAGGAAATTCAGATGTGACATCCAGTTCAATTCATATTGACCGAAACGGCAGACAAAACATTCCAAACAGGCAGATAAGGACTTTGACACTTCCGAATTTCACCAAGACACGTGGAATCGATATCTCACGTTAGGATTTGTGTCGGCACATATTCCATGGAACGCTATAACAAATCTCGAGCTACCACGGTTATATAAAGCGTTACGCGATGATCTAGTGCTGCCATCCTCTACAACCCTGAGCAACATTCGCCGTAGGGAATATGCACTGACAGTGGATGCAATTAAGAAGCAATTGCCGTCACAAAACAAAGTTAGTTCAGCTTTGGACGGATGGACATCGACAAACAAATTGGCCTTAACGTCAGTCATTGCTTTCTATATGGATCGAAATCGGGCATTGCGCGAAGTTCAACTCGCTTCAGATGATGTTGATCTCCTGTTCTTTTCCCGTTTTGAACGCTAATTAAGGATGCTACGTCAAGGGCCAACTTACTGGGGCAAGGCTACCTTTACAGGTGACGGATGTGTTGGATTGTTTTGAGCTCACCGACGGCCGTTTGCTCGGTATTACGATGGATAATGCTTCCTCAAATTACTCGATGACACGCGAGCTGCAATCAACACTTGAGGCTTCTGGAATCAAGTGGCCTGCATTGAGGAACCACATACCATGCATCGCGCACGTGATACAACTGGCTGTGGGTGCATTCATGAGCAGTCTCAGTGTAAAAGGCCGCACCAAGTCTTGGGAAGCCCAGGAGCGCGATCAGGAATTTGGAGAGAATGAAAGCATAGACATCGGGAAGAGTCAAAGACTTCGAAAAGGGGGCAATGCTAGAATCAATAAGGTGTCGGCCATGAAACCTGGTTTGGCAAAGATAATTGAGAAAGTACGTATCTCATGATATTTTGAAAGTCATGAAACTGACCTTCATATAGCAGAGAATGCTTGCTGTATTGATTACGCTCACACCTGGTCATCGAAACGAGTTCATTGACGGTCAAAAAGCCAAAGTCCGCATTGCCGTACTTCCAATTATGGATGTGAAGACACGTTGGAACTCTACACTGGAGTGACTCGAGCGGGCCTACCGATTACGGGAATTCACCTGTGAGTGGCTTCAAAACCCAAAATACACCGAATACTGGCCACTGTTCACAACTCAAGATGAATGGACGATTGTGAAGTATGTCATGGAAGTATTGAGGCCATTTCGATATTGGACCCTTTGGATGTCCAAGAGGCATGCAGTCACATTGCATCATGTTATCACAGTGTACAATGACACGCTTGATCACATGGATGGCGTGATGTGAGCTTTGGCTAAGAAGAAAACTCAATGGAAAGAAGACTTGTTCTTCGCAGTGAAGTTAGCTCAACAGAAGCTGTCAAAATACTACGTCGAAGTGACTCCAACACAGGGCATGCTCCTAATTTCTGCACATATACTCGATCCTTTCCGCAAGTTGCGATCGTTTCGAAAATGGGACAAGGGAATGGATATCAATCCTGAGGACGAGACATCCTATACTACCCAATACCAAGAGGCCTTTCTCAAGTATGTGGAGAATGAATACTGTGACAAACATCGACGCGTGCCCGTCAATAAACTCCAAAGATTACCAAGCAGCAATCACATCTCCTCTGCAACGGCTTTACGATCCTGTCAATCATCCTTTGATCCATATGATTTGTCCAGCGATGATGAGGAATGCTTAACGCCTAACAATGAGACTGAGACGACACCCGGACGAAGTGATTGTGCTGCGTGCTTATTGACCGCAGCCAGGCTCTATTTGAATTCGCCGCCTGAAGCACCAAAGAACTGGGGGCAAATCAATCCAAATCTAAATGATTACCACTCCGACCCAATGGAGTTTAGCAGTACATTTTGGATACCGGACATAACCGACTGGTGGTGTCAACAGGAGGAAACGCACTCAAAGTACGCCGATCTCTCCAATGTGGCGCCCAACATATTTTCTCTCATACCACATTGTGTCGGAGTGGAGGCCAGTTTTTCCCTTGGCCTAGATGTTATCGGCTGGAGGCAGTCAAAAAGCACAGGCGAGACCCTTCGCGAAAAGGTCGTTGTAAGGCAGTTTGCTTGAGCCAATACCGGGATTTTGGCAGACACTGATCCAGACTTGGATAACGCAAACACAGAAAATGACTCGGAAATGACGCAAGAGGCCGAGGAAAGGAAACTGCACAGAATGGCCAAGGTTCACGACTTTTTGGATATGTGGCAGGGCAGCCAAAACCTACGTGCTACACAGAAGGAATCTCGCACTCAAAACAAGCAGATGACCACCGTAGGATACATTTCTGACACGGAAGAGATCGTCAAAGCATCCTAGTCACTCTTTCAACATGATGTTGTGGCTGCATTCAAATTGTCAGAAAGATCTCCTTTGCCCCCACCTTTGTCTGCAATGGACCTCCCTGAGGGATGAACTCAAATCTTGAATGTCCGCTGAATCCGGAGAATCAACTGTCACCCAGTCGAAATTGACGAGGATAGCGCGCCTGAAAGCATTTCGGACACTGAAGATTGGCTTAACTGGAATGGGGACTTAGATAATCCAAATGATTGCGAAGATGATTGCGCGGCGGACGTTGAATCTGATATGGAGCAAGATATTACCATGGAGGATCCGGAATCCCCAGAGCGGCGAGATGTGAGCGCCACGCCAAATGTTCACCGATTGATTCGGCTTACACGGAAGTCAAAGAGACATGCTGAAAAGGTGTTGGTGACGGTCAATGCAATTGAAATGAGAAGGAACAACTGAGTGAAGAAAAAGTAGGACAGAATGTGTCAATGTTTCACCAGCTTCTTTATGTATCTTGACTGAGTGTTTTAGTTAGAGATATATTATGGGCGAATGGTGAGCAGAAGCTTGTAAATATCGATTGATAAACAGATGTATAGCAGGCGCAATAAAGCTTTTGGCAAGACACATAAATTTTACTCCTGTGTGAGCGAACAGTGCAATAATATTACTGCGCTCGGCTTTACCACAGGGCCAAGTCTTAATCTGGCAGAAAGACTTCCAACAAGGTCAAATCATGATGAAAACTACTTTCGATGGCAGCAAATGTTGAATGGACAATACAGTAAAATGAGCGTCAACGGAGTGTCAATGATTTGTGGGCATGTAAGTACGGCAATTAAACAGTGCTTGGGTCGCTGTTAGGCATAACCAGTGTATTGGCAGCTTTCATTGGTACAAGAGACAGCGACACGGTCATCGCCCCATTCTGACAATCAGCATCAACGGAGCGTCAACGATTTGTGGTTATGTAAGTACGCTAATTAAACAGTGCTTTGGTCGCAGTTTGGCATAATCAATGTATTGGAAGCTTTTATTGGCAAAAGAGACAGCACTACGGTCACCGCCCCATTCTGCGAATGAGCGTCAACGGAGCGTCAACGATTCATGGTCATGTAAGTACAGTAATTAAACAGTTCTTTGATCGCTGTTAGGCATAATCGATGTATTGGCAGATTTTCTTGGCAAAAGGGACAGCTCCACGGTCATCGCCCCATTCAGCGAATGAGCGTCAACGGAGCATCAACAGTTTTAGTAGTTGCAAATTTGGTAATCAAGTCATTGCGCTAATCTTCGCATTCATAACGGAATTATTGACTGCCCTTATTGGCAAAAAAAAAATATACCAAACGTAAAATCCCCATTCCAAATTAATCTATATTGCAAGCTGCAAAGCATACAAAAACACATTATTGGTTGTTGAAAACGCAATTTTAATATGATACAATTAAGAAACTCCAAAAACAAGAGCCTTATCTGAATCTATAGATGGACCCGCTGGGCGACCCGCTGACAACCCGCCCAATTCAGAGGGGTTGGGAGTTTACCTTTGAACCATACCCCAGTTGACGGTTCTGGTTGATTGGCAACCCGGACCGCCAATCTGGCAACGGTACTGTTTGACCCGGACCCGGACCCGAAGTGACGGTCCCGAATCGTTGCTAACACTACTCGTATTTAACCATACAATGACCATTAACTTCATGAGTTGTGAGGCCAACATCGAGGATAACCTCTTGGAAGACCCATGTTTTCAGTTTTAAATAGATTTCTATAGTGACTCAATGGATGACGCTGATACCAATAATGATGACATTACGGTGGATGAGGAGGAAGGTTGGTCTTTGGCTTACAAGGAAATCGACCTTTCAATATTCCTGATGCCTTCATGGGAGTTTCCTACATTTGACACTTCGTTTGCTCTTTCTGTTAGACGGAGTTTCTTTGACAGACATTTTAACAAATCCACATCTGTGGAACAGGATGCAGAATATGCCATGCGTATCCTTCACTGGTGAACTGGTACTTGGAGATGGTCGTGACACTTCAGATAGCGAGAGCTAGTGATGGAAACTTGTGATGCTTGGCAGATCTAGTATACCATACGAATGTCTATTGAGAGTGTAGGAGTTTCGATTTGTGGTACTCATGGTCGATTTTTACAAATTCAATTGCTTGTTTTCTATTGCGCATACTACATTGTAATTGTGCTATGATAATATCACAACAACTGAATAATTCAATAATCACATCAGGTTTCACAAACCTTATTACATTACACCTCCTGATGTCTGTTATGCATTGCCGCCTACTTACATGACATTGGGTGGCTAGACACTTTGAAGCTATGAGTGTTTGCGGGATTCCTGAGAATGGTATCTACAAGGTAGCAGCTGGTGAGGGTGTATGCTTTGATAGTTACTGGAATACTCTTCGATGAAATCATGGATAAGCATTATGCTCCTATCATCGATATTCACACAGAACATCTCATATGATATGACAGAATGTCATATCATATGTGATGAGTTATATAATGGAGACAGTCCTTCGATTCAGAGAGGTGGTTCAGTGCAATGTCTGGGAGTGATTGAACCCCCAAGTTACATGAACGACAGTGAACATTACGCTGTTACATGACCAAAATGTCAGCAAAATATGGTTTGACTATTGTGAGGTGCTATATTATGCACGGCATGGAAGATGCGTTATCGTGTTGGCTCATTTCGGCCAGATTACAGATCTCTGTTAATCTGTTGCCTTTCTGCACAGATAGACATCATTACAGTTCATGGTCCATCAAGAGGAACTTAACTAAATAAATTATTGCAGTAGTACACCTGTATGGTATCTACTTATCTCTTGTGGAGAGATTGAGATTGCAGTTGCAATTGTGTTACATGATGAGTTCATGAGGCCCACCTCAGGGATCATGTTAATACTCATATAATGAGACTCGCTATCATCATTGTACCGTCACCATGAGGCATGACTAGCAATGGTATCAAACAAGCACTATACTGTACGATTTCGAGTTTGTAGATCATATAACCTAGATGCTTAGGCATATGGACTGGAATGCAGAAGGGCTTGTCACAGCCATGAATGGTATTCAAAACTTGTCATCCAGGATGATTATGAATGCGCTTGAGTGGAAATGTTATTGGACCCGTGGGGTAGAAATCCCATATTGTGCAGGATGACCAAGTGATGAATCGCACATTGTATCATGAGATCCAGGCAGTTATGCGTTTCAGTATTGGTATATCGTTGCTATGCCACACTGTGAGATGGAAGCATAGAATGTGCTAGTCAATATTGGCCGCATTGAGATTTGATCATAGCCCTTTCCATTGGTGGCTGATGAAATCATGCTATGGAGCATTGCTAGTATCAATTGATCTGTCTTACTTCTGAACAGTCTGGCTGTTTGATTTAAATATCATGGCTTTACGACCAAGGCATGGTATGCCTCAGAATTAAGGGTTGCAATATTTTGAATCCCAGAAGGAGATATTTTGCTTGTCTCCACCTCATGAAGCAGAGCTTATTAAGTATCATTATGAATTGCCCATGATGGTCGCATTAGGACTATGATGGTAATTGGCGTTGCATTATGGGGAAAGACTTGCTAGGATATAAGTCACCCAACCATAAAGTATACGCTGTGACTGTTAACAATCCCCTAATAATATGGCATAATTGCGATACAATCAGCTGTTAGTCTGGTAGAGGCAATCAACCTATTGGAATAGAATAATGGGAACCGCTACGGTGTCACCGTACCAGACATTCATATCTCTACTGATGAGAGTAGAAAACATTGGTGTTTTATGTTATTATAACCCAATTGGATTTGTTAATCGATCAGGTCAACTATAGTATAGTTGGAGTCCACTATTACTTGATGAAAGGTGAATGACACACCACATTGTTAGAGGTGTTACACAACAAGTATGATTACCGTGATGGAATTTGAAGCACTATCATGGACTAATAATGTGCATTGTCCACCATAATGGTATAGTGAATGGCATTCGGAACCGGCCTACTGAGGGGGGAGGTAGCCTTGATTGTGTTGAAATTAATACGATTTTAAAGTCATTTAATACCCAAAATCTTGAGCACAATTCTCGATGGTTGAGTCTTGTAGTATTCTGAAAGCAAGATGCATCAATGACCAAAAAAGTCAGTGAGAGATTAGTCAAGTACAGTCCCGATAATGGGAAGCATACACAATCAGTCGGGATAATAGGATAAATATCCTCATTCTGCATTGAGATTTAGTTGGGTCACGATAGCGGAGATCATGAATAACCAACAGGAATACCATCCAGGTTACATGTATCAGTGGACCATGGTGAAAGATCAGCTGTCCTTGTGGTTACCAAAGTAAAAGCAATTGTCTACAACATGCTCGCCTATATGTGACAAGGCATTGCTTGATGTGTTACATAATGCAGACATCATAATTACAGATAAGAATCCATTTGAGTAAAATGAAGGCAATGAATTCTCAATAGTGAGGATCTCATTAGCATGACTCCATGAGACGAACATGACCCAAGATATGCCAAGTCATTCAAGCCAGACGGAGATGATTGCACTTGTACGAAAAAACTTCTCATTGCCCTAGGATGAATTATGGAAGAGGTCTGATCACTTCCACATGAATGGAGCAGTGTGTTGTGTTATGATCCCCACTTAGACATAAGCAAATCAATCTTGGGATGGAATAACCTGGAGTTTTGAGTTGGCATTGGAGAATCCAATGGAAGTCCAGAGGAGCCAGTCTGATTCAGAGGTGGTTTAAAGGATACATCTGATACGATATTCGTCCATCAACATATGAGATTACGTGTTTGAGGTGGATGTTAACTACTATACAAAGATGAGCAAGTAGTAGATGTCGATATGTCTAGGATCGATGGATGAAACATGATCCATAATTAAACGATGAAGGCAGTTGAAATCCTGTGCTCTACTATGTACACATAATAGACATAGCTCATACTCCAGATATCAGTTCTTGTTGACATTGCCGTGGAGGAATGATAATCTGTGTAGCCAGTTCATCATCACAGTTCGAGAATCTGAAGAATGCATTTGATGCCTAAAATCAGAACGTAATGGTGGGTGGGCCGGAACAGCTGTAGTACTTAGCGTAAGATATAACGCTGTAAACAGATTTTGCTATTGAAGACCATCAGGATCTACGAGATGTGTTCATACTCATTCATTAATACACAGTATAAAACATTAATGACTTCTTGTTAAAATGTGCAATTCTTCTATCCTGTATCAAACCATTTCTTTTGGGGAACTCAGTATGGGATATTGAAACACTCATTCATCATTTGAAATAAACATGATGGATTGAACAAATTGTAACCCAATTGTTATAGGAACAGTGGGAGGTTCAGAACTTTACCAAAGGCATAATGGACAGTTGTGGAGGGTGCACGCCTTCCCAATTTCATGTCCGCGGAACTCCTAAATATAAAGAATCCATTCAGTTAGGTTCTATGGAATACTTCTATACTCTGATACTTGCATGTTGATACTCAGAGCCAAGGTAGTGTGGATGGAGGAATGATTAGCTTTGGAAAACCAACAAATGCAGGAAGACATGCAAGTTGAATAGCTGCAAAATGAAATTTACTATAGCAGTGCCAATAGCATGAACTACATTCTGATAGTAGGAGTTGATGATTGAACCTTGATCCCTTGGAAGTCATTTACCGAGTGGTCTTAATAGCGAGCAAGAATACTTGTGACAGTGGGGGTAGGATAGTTTGGAAGCGAGAGAGTTTTCCATATTGCATGGGGACAAGCCTGGTGGGGAGGGATGTAGTGTTACGCCTTGGGTATTACAGGTATTTTTCGGGGACTATGCTGGATGACTCGAAAATCCTGAAATTGATATTTAATCAGACGTTATGAATCATCTCTCTGATTTCTGTATTGCCTCTACTTTCCAGGTTTGTTCACCCATTAGCACATGAACATTACCGAATGTTCACATCAATAATTCAAACACAGTGATTGAGCCACACGCAAATTCAAAGTATATTATCTTTAGATCGGTATTTTTTGTAGAATATCTATTGACAATCTTCACTCCTTATTAGCAAGATACCTTATTCCTAGTAGCTGACCAATACAATATGGTCTCATGCTCCAATGGATCATTCTCTATGAGATGCGGTGTGGCCAAGATTAAACAATGACTGCATCTCAAGATATGCTGAGTCATATGAGAGTTCACTTAGTAACCTATAATCAATAGATTGGAGTCCTCTCAACCTGATAGACTTATAGCAATCAACCGTTATTTCGACCGCATCTTCTTGGTCTGGCCAATTATCTCTTGTGACCCTATCTCCTGGGTGGCGCGGGATACTCTCCGTTCGATATATGACAAACCAGCCCAGTTACAGACTACTGTACGTTTCGCTTTAGGAACGCGTATTCATACTATGTGGTCTGTCGTATGCCGCAATCGTTAAACCGTTATGTACCTGGTGGGTATATGGTAGGGCACTGTTACTGGCTCTTGGTGACACGAACCTATTTGTTGATAATTGCCTTCAGAAAGCTTGTATTCTTTCGAGGTATCGCCAATAGCAATGGTGATGCAATCCGAGCTCACTACCTTGATGACTTAGGTATAACCTCCTGCGACTTAGAAGTTGACCATCAATTGGGGAAGGGAAGGATATTCAGGCCAATACATATGTGGACTCCGAAACAGGCTGTGGTAGTCTTATGATCATTGAGGGGGTGGATCGTCTGATATATATCAGCAATACCAACATGCAGGAATGACATTGATAACCTACTGTGGAACATACACTCAACATAAATATTAATCGACGAATACCAATTGGGCTTCTTGTCCGTGAGATTACGACTCAACATGATTCCTGTGTATTATATATTTGTTCTATATGGAAGTCCACAAGGACACCTCCCTATTGAAGTCAAGAGTAGTATGTTCATTCTTCAGTTCTATAATACGGATAAAACCACTCGCTCTCTATACTTCGTTATTATGAGTACTTTCGTCAAAGCAAGTTGTAGTTTGGGAAGAGAGTAAGATTCGCCTTTAGAGTCTGAAGGAAGTTCGTGGACATGGCCGATAGTGTGCGTGTTCCGAGGGTCCATCTGTTAGGATACTGTTTAGTCTGCACAACTCCTTCCCCTGAAGCAAAACTATTTTGTGATTTCTTATTGGAAAAGTTGATACTTTCAGTCATTGCACTCGAGGACAGTTGGTGCTGCGGTATACCAGCCAGTTGCTCGGACCCTACTTTTGAGTCTAAACGGAGTCTGAGAACTAGCACAACACTGTGTTTGTTCAGAGGATCTCCTGAGTAGAATACTCCTGAGTTCTGTACATCAGTATATTGATATAGTAAGATGATACTCTTTAGTCGAAACTATCTATCATCGATTAGTACCACATCAGCAAAATGTAAAACGGTTTGGAAGTCACGACTGAACAACTCAGCAACTCTGAACAGCCACACTGATCCTTCCAGATGCTCCCAGATGCTCCCAGATAGGCTGAGTGCAAAGAGATGAGCTCTCAGGTGCTCCGAGACTACTTCACCAGTGCTCCTCAATGCTCTGGGAGTTGTGGGACAGAATACAAGAGTATCCTGAAGAATGTATGGTTGTCTTCGAAATGCTACAAAATTAAACTATTAGAATGTGCAAATTTCGGAGCTATTGGGAGTATTGGCCGTGTCTCCAAGACTATTCCAGTGCATCTCGAACCTGGAGCCGTACTATCCGGGAGTGATTATTATACTGTTTATATCAACTAGTACAATTGAATCAACTAACTATCTTCCTCCTGCACACCTTGAATCAGGCATTGTAACTTAATATACAGTCCGGTAGGTATCTAAATCCACATGATTTTTTACAAGCCATACGCTACTAATCGATCCTATCTGATGCAGCATTCTCTCGCACCAAATGTGCCTGTCCAACAATTGCTCCAACAGGAACAATATGCATCATATCAATCTGTTTGACGACCCGGATGAACCTGTCAACACAATCAGCCCAACCATGCGGATTGTTGTACTTTGTTGGAATCACCACTGCATATTCTTGAACTTGAGGACGTAATATCCATTGCTGAGTCTTCTTGCAACAGTTACAAAAGGCAGATATCGCTTTTCCGGCGGGCAAGCGCTACTGAAATTGGGAGATCTGATTCGGCGGAGTCCAACTAAAGTATAATACAGGAAAAGAAGGAACTCGTCCTTGGAATGTGTTATCGAGGTCACTCTCCGTATATTGGACCCAGATGTTATGAGATTCAGGAATGATCCCTTGGTTGGCATCGGTATATTCTACCTTGCAATCAAGTCCCAGACGCTCAACAGACGTAGGGCAGTGAAATGGTTGACAGCAGTACGACAGCCCATTCTGGGGTTTGATAAATATACTGTCAAGGAGTACATTCTGATCGTATCCGAGCACGAGTCCACTAACTTCAGGTCCCCAGTCCTCTTCAAGTTGTGCACAGAATAGCTGACCAAAGTTGGGAATTCCGAAATCTTGTGATGCATCTCTGAGTGAGGTTAATTTGATACAGCTGCACATGCCGCGGACATGGGTTTCTCTCAAATGATGTACCTGCAGTGACACGGTGCGGAAAAATGGCTCGTCCTGACAATGCTGGAGGCATAAATGATGGACTCTGCGAGTATTTCGCTGTTCATCGGCAGTGGACAGTAGGTTGAAAACTTTTGCTGAGTCAACATTGTATGAAAGGCCGTATATCTGTATATGGCCGCGTATGAGAGTATATGAGAAGATACGGTTGCACACGTGGATGTGGTAATATAATAGAGTAGTTGATAGGTAAGATTATCGCTGGCGATCACAGAGAGATCGCGAGTCGTCTATATAAGGTTGCAGTTACCCGGCCCTGGACACGTCCGTGCCATTGCCGAGAACCTAATCATGACTGCCATTACATCATCCCCCCCTTTAGGAGCAGACCCCCTGGGCTGCCACATACGTATATAAACAAGAGAAACCTCATACAATGAGAAATAAAACCAATGTGTACGCCTCTGCACGACATAATAAGTCCCACAACTGATCAGTGCTCTATGAGCAGCCTCACGCCGGATTCGGTGCACGGGGAAACTCCACCTCCAGTGGTAGGTGGTAAAAACCCGTGCCGACGCCATTCATACCGGCCCGAGATTCATAAGAAAAGTAAAACCCCATAGAAAACGTCCAATCCCACTCCTCCAAGTCCAATCATCGTCGAGGCTTCCTCGGATGCTCTCGGTGAAACTCATCAACCAACTCTTGCGCATTCCCGAGATTTTCCGCAGGTTCCCAGCTAGTCCATACGTAACTGTAACCCGCCCATTGTACGAGATAATGGAGCTTCCGGTAGCGCCACTTAGCGTTGAGGATCCGGTCGACTTCCCATTCGTCAGAGTCATCGACGACCGTTGGCTGCGGATCAGATGGTGGCTGGCCGGCGGTAGGAGGTGTATAGCGGTCGAGCAAAGAGACGTGGAAAACGTTGTGCTTCCGAATCGTATACGGAAGGTCTAAGTTGTAAGCATTTTTATTGATGACCGTACTTACCGTGTCCGGTCCTGTCCGTTTGTAATCCAACTTCTTTGACTGTCTTGTCGACCGGAAGTGCCGCGTTGAAAGCCAGACCTTATCTCCAACCCCGAAAACAACCTCTTTGCCGCCGGCGTATTTCGCCTGATTGGCCTGAGCCTCCTGCAAGTTCTTACGGAGGGTTTGGTGAGTCTCCTCCAAGCCAGCTGGGAAAGCGTCTGCTTGGATTTCCAAATTCAGGCTAGATGGTTGCTTCGGGGCCTTAAACTGCATCACCGCCTGGTAGTGGTAATTCGCCCAGAATGGTGTCATCCTCGTAGACGCGTATATCGCGTTATTGTAAGCGAATTCGGCTCACAGCAAGAGTTCGACCCAATTGTCCTGCTCGTAGTTGCAGAAAGCCCGGAGGTACTGCTCCATCGTATGGTTTTGACGCTCGGTCTGCCCGTCCGTCTGTGGCTGGAAGGCTGTCGAGAGCCAATGGTCAGTACTCAAGTGAGAACATACCAGGGTCCAGAATTGGCTTGTCAATTGGGTGCCGCGATCTGTGACTATGTTGTCCGGGACGCCGTGCTTGCAGATGATGTGTTCAAAGAAAAGCCGGGCCAATTCCGGCGAGTCGATATCCTTCCGGCACGGTAAGTAGATTGCCATCTTTGTCAGTCGGTCCACGATCACGAGAATCCTGGTGTAGCCCGATGCCGTTGACTCTGGTAAGTCGGTGACGAAGTCCATCGTGACGCCTTCCCATGGCCGTGATAGTGTCTCCAAGGGCATGTTGATCCCGTGCCTGGCGTGCCGCGGTGCTTTGATTCGGTGTCATACTTCGCAGCCGCTGACATACTTACGTACACACGAGTCCATTACTGGCCAGTAGAAATCCCTAGATACCAGCCCAGTAGTCTTAAGAGCTCCAAAATGACCGGACGCAGGGTTGTCATGGAATAGACTTATCACTTTTCCGGGTAGAGAATCGACCGCTGGGAAGTATATCCTCCCCTTGTAAGTCAAGACGCCTGCGACGACTTTCCATTGGCTCTCCTCTTTGGTTGTATCTGTGCCTTCTATCATTGGTCGGTCGACCAGCTTCGCCGAGACGTCGGCAGCCACAGGGTCGGAAGCCTGGGCCGCGATAATTGCTGGCATGAGATCGTCGTATGGTTCCACTGAGACGATTGCCAATAGTCGTGCCACAGGCATTTCATAGCCGATCTCGTAGTTGGGTCGTCTGGATGGGCCATCGGCCGGGTGCTTGCTTCCTTCCAGGTGCTCAATGACAAAGTCGTAAGCCGAAAGAACTTCCGACCACCTGGCTTGTCTTCTGGAGAGTACTTTGGATGTCTGGAAGTATTCGAGATTCTTGTGGTCGCACTGAATTAAAACCTTGTGATTGGTGCCCTCGAGGTAGTGTCGCCACTGTTGTAGTGTTTCCACGATGGCCAATAGCTCCCGATCATAAGTGTCGTAATTCCGTTCGGCCGAGGAGCACTTCCGGGAGTTGAAATTGACCGGCCAGAGAACCCCGAAACTGTCGTACTGGTTGAGAATGCCCGCAATCGCGAATCCACTCGAGTCCGTTTGGAGAATGCTCGGCGTGGCCGGATCGAAATGCTGGAGGATCGGTGCCTCGGTGAAATTCCTTTTCAGTTTCCGGAATACCAATTCGGCATGCCGCGTCCATTCCTATTTGACTTTCTCACGGTTTTCTGACTTCTGGCGTCGAGGTCTGCCTTCTGTTGGCTCGCCAGCCTTATCTGCCTTCTTTAGTAGTTCTGTAAGCGGAAGAGTCACCTTGGCATATTTCCGGATGAATCTTTGGTAGAAATTCGTGAATCCGAGGAGCACCTGGACATCTCTAGTTGACTTTGGTGTCGGCCAGTCCTCGATTGTGGAGATCCGGTCCCATTGCATGCCAACTACATCGGGAGTGATAACAAAACCCAGCAAGCCTACTTCCGAAACCCCGAATTGGCACTTCTCGGCTTTGCAAAAGAGGCCGAATTCCTTAAGTCGCTGCAGCACTTGGCGCACATGCTCCTCGTGGTCCTTCTCGTTTGTCGAATAGATGAGTATATCATCGAGGTAACATACCGCGAAGTCGTCAATGTATGGCCGTAGGCAATCATTGATATAGAACTGGAACGTAGCCGGTGCGTCTGTTAGACCGAATAGCATGACCCGGTATTCGAATTAGCCGTAACGCGTTTGACAAGCCGTCCTGTATTCATCCCCTTCCTGGATCCGGATGAGGTCATACGCACCGCGGAGGTCCAACTTCGTAAATATCCTGGCCTCCCGCACATGGTCAAGCATCTCTGAAATTAACGGACGGGGATACCGATTTTTCACCGTGGCCTTGTTAAGCGCACGGTAGTCGACAAAAAGTCTTAGTCCTCCATCCGTCTTTTTTGCATAGAGCATTGGCGCCGCCGCCGGCGATGATGACCGCTGGATAAACCCATTGGCTAGGTTTGCCTCGATGTAAGCCTTTAACGTCCTCAACTCGAACTCCGATAGGTTGTAAATTCGCCCATATGGCAGGTTATAGCCGGGCTCCAAGTCAATTGCATGGTCGGTTGACCGATGCGTGGGAAGTGTCTCCGCCTTTGTTTTACTGAAAACATCGACGAAATATCTGTATATGGCCGGGATATGTCCTCCATCGTCTGTAGGCACCATCTTTGTCGTTGTGCCGGCTCCATCTGCAAACGTTAGTTCTCAATTCGTGATCTATATATATGGAGGGGTAAGGAGGAATATCCAGGAGCCCGGATTTAACAAGGTTCGCCCATGGAAGACCCAAGCCCCGCCGTCCGGTACTCCCTTCGTGTCTCGGCGAGCCGGCAACGTTTACACGAGTATACCCTTGGGAACCTCTTTCTAACCGTTGCCGCCGCTGCTCCCTGCTCGCCCGTCCAGCGCCTGGGGCCTATCTCACCCACCATCAGTGATGCCTTCCACGGTCGCTCCAAGTGTTACGGGGGTTCTTAGTCCCAATAATCAATACAATATTTCTTGACTTAAGTACGACCGCCTATCTAAGTATCTCTATCTCTCCTCGGCTTATCCTAAGACTCAACTTCTCGTTCCTGAACAACGAGAACTCCCAACCTAAACCTATACCACAGACCGTCTCCTCGGTAGATATAGATCAACCCCCCTCGTCGTATAGCGGGTCCTCTGAAAACTCCTCGAATGCTAGTAAGCCGGTGTGTAGATATCGTAGCACCAGGTAGTCGATATTCTCGAGTTGTGCAAAACGTAAAACCACTTGGTACGTGTGGATTAAATTGTGCCCTTGCAAACTGAACAGAAGATTGCCGAACAACTCTACAACTTTCTGCAGTGCCTCCTCATATGGTGTGTAGCTCTGACCAGGCATACAGGTGGTAATCGCGTTGGTTGATTAATGAAGAAATAGTGGCGACTATTTCGAATAGGTAGATAGATAGATAAAATTCTTAATAATATTTTAAGATCGTCTTCGGTGTTCTCTGAAAGCTAATCTGTTCACTGATGGTCCTCCAATTCCTTCGACCAACTCTGGCTCTTTATAGCCATCGCTCTCTCTCAGGTGTGATAGTGTTATCCCGGCCACGCCTCCTATGCGCCCGACAAATAACTCACCACAACACCCTCAGGTCGTTGTGTCTCTGCAATGTGGTTTCAAAGCATTATGCTCCTGATAAGAATCAGGCCATCCGGCGCGCGATATCAGCTTACCCTTTCCGAACTCAGACATCTTTTGCAATCGTACGAGTCGGTAGTTGGAACATCAACCAACTAAGTTGATTATGCTTATCGCCTCTTAAATCCCTCACGTAGTGAGCGATTTAATTGCGTCATAGAATTAATCGGCGACCAACCAAGACTATGCCAACGTAAATTAATGACGCCTAAGCTCGTACCTGATACGAGATTACATTGCGATCCAGACCATCGAATTAAGGAGCGGTGCTCGCTTTAGGCTCAGTTGCCTACGTCATGAATTCCTCAGTTAGGTCATGCTTAGGTCGAGACTGTTCTCCAGACTGGAACGTGCTTCTCCGGATCCTAGCCCGTTACAGGTAGGGGAGAAGAGTCCTCTTGATCGCTTTGACTATCAACTGCCGTGTGCTGTTACAGCACATGTCCCGCAGAGTATCCAGGTGTGAGCGGAGCGCCCACGCTCCGCGTGACCAACATGAACTCCCCCTAAAGAGCATGTTGCTGACCACTTGATCGTACGTGCATAGGTGTTATGCACATCACAGATATGTATGCACCTCGTAACTTTCAAATCAAGTATCATTATCGCTGCTAAGAGATAACCCCTAACACCCAGCAGCCCTGTACAATCTCCCACTCTTAGGAAGAATGTCCTGACGACCTCCTCACTGGCCAGTAGATCGTCAAAGGCAGTTGCTCTGAGTATTTGAATATCTGGGATACCGCCGCCTCCTTTGGAACACGCCTCCTCCCTAGCCGTAGATCCTGGTGCATTCCCGGGGCATTCCTGATGGTCTACCCGGTCCACTGCCACCACTTCCGCTCCCCCTGGGGTTCGCAGAGCCAAAAGTCGACTGCTTTGCCAATCGACGTCAGGATTCCTGGACTGGAACCAATGCAATCCCAAAACTACGTCGTAAGCCAGCATGGGCACAACTAGCACCTCCGATTCTTGAACCGGTGATAAGTGCTCTATACACTGAACCGTGAATGTTGTCTTTCGACCCTCGCTCGCATGAGCCAATACGTGGCCGTTGAGGCCTAGGGTCGTGACGTATGCTGGTTCGTCCGCTAGACCACGCCGTTTTTGTAGTCTCGGTGTCATATAGAAGCTCGTCGCGCCGCAATCGATGAGAGCTCGCACTGGTTGGATTTCCCCACTTCCATCTCTTAAAAAAACCTCTTGAATAATATGGGACGTGCCCGGTCTGGATGTGCCGCATAAGTACTGACTTGACATGTGAGCTTTTGGGCTCTCCATCAACACCCTTGACTTCAAAGCGATCCGATGCGGTTGTATGCTGTCCATCGTCGCCATCAAAGTCTGCAT
>Ga0307515_10004516_pt1 | contig 28761 bp, 27 predicted proteins | sample 17_EM_MG_FD_194513 | JGI IMG/M metagenome (GOLD analysis project Ga0307515, IMG submission 194513) | Populus trichocarpa ectomycorrhiza microbial communities from riparian zone in the Pacific Northwest, United States - 17_EM | ecosystem: Host-associated > Plants > Roots > Unclassified | place... | reverse complement strand
AAAAAATTCCAACAAGGTCCTTGCAATTAGGGAGGACTGTTGTAGATGTTAAGAGTGCCAAATATTTTTTTTCATCGGCCTAGCCTTAGGTTTTCTCTCAGAATTTGCTATCTCACTCAAATGCAAGTGGTGCGGGCCCATGATTTTTCTTATACAATATAGAATTCATTAAAGACGTTTTATGATTTTTAATTACAACCCGTTGCGGCCACTTTGACCAAATTTGTTTTTTGTGGCTAGCCATTTTTGGCCAAAAAATCGAAATCGACTTTATTGCTCAATTAAAAATCATAAAACGTCTGTAATAAATTCTATAATGTATAAGAAAAATCATGGGCCTGCACCGCCTGCGTTTGAGTGAGATACAACTCGTTGCGGCCAACCACCACCTTCGACATTTTCATGTATCAACCACCAAAAATCAAGGCTGCCTCCAAAAAATCGGTGTAGGGCACGATAAATCATGTACAGTAGAATAGAAACCTTACAAAAATTCTCCAGCACCCCACCCACTTCCTTGACCCCTGAACAGCAATGGTTCGCTGTAAAATCAGCCGTGACATCAAGGAGCGTGCTTTATTTCTGTTAAATCACCCTGACCTCTGTGACAATATATTTGCTGTACCCAGTGTGTCAGGACGCTCAGTTGAGCGCTGGCAGGAGAACCATGACTGATATGATGATGTAGAGGCATGGCCAGCGATTCGCACTGCATGTCGAAGAAGGCTCAATGATGAGCAAATCATAGAAATGACTAATATCTTATATTCAAACCCCTCCCTTTTGCTTGAGGAGAGCTGGCAGTGGGTCCGTGTCACTCAAAACACCCCGATTTCATAACATGTCAAAGGAGATATTAGTAAACACATAATACTACTAAACTCACCTTCTTTTGGCAACCTTGGGCTCTCTTTACCCAAGGCTAAAGTCATCAGTGCTGCTGGTGCAGTAGCACCTGCTACGAAAGCAGCAGTATGGGACTCTGTTTCATGAATGTCTTCATTCAAACCTTTCTGGAGTGTTGCTGACACATGTGGGCTGAGGTGGCCTTCCTCCCTGTCTGCCAGGCCATTGTCTTCCTCAGGCACTGTGAGAAGCCATCTCTTCATGTATTCGTAATCAAAGAGGGCCTGTACAGATGCTGAGAGCACAAGACAATTTTTTGTTAGCCTCAAATGCCCAATGCCGTCCAAAACAGCGCTCCCTCACCCGAACACAAGCGGTGCGAGCTCATATTTTTAGTTCAGGTGCCAGGAATTACTGGAAAATAATTGCGATTTTTAAATGAGCAAGAAATCAAGGAGTTGATATTTTAGCTGAAACACAGCTGTTGGGTTGTACCTCACTCAAACGCAAGCGGCGCGCGCCCATGATTTTTCTTATACAACACAGAATTTATTAATGACGTTTTGTGATTTTTAATTAAGCAACAAAGTCAATTTCGATTTTTGGGCCAAAAGTGGCCAGCCACAAAAAAATATTTTTGGTCAAAGTGGCCGCAACGGGTTGTAAGCAACAAAGTCAAATCCGATTTTTTGGCCAAAAGTGGCCAGCACTCAGAAAAAAATTTGGTCAAGCTCACTGCAACAGGTTGTAAGACCAACTTTCCTACAGATGGGGTGCATCATGGCACTTCTCCATGTCAACTTGTCGGGAATGGGAATGGATCATTAGTACAGTGATCGATTGATCAAAGCAACAGTGTTGGCGTGGTTCAACTTCAGTCTGCCTTGTCTCCAGGCACCATGATTTGAACATTTAGTGCCTGTTCCACACTAATCGCACCACCGACTTTTCAAGGTGTCCATGTCAAAAAGCAAAGAGCGAGGCCGTATTCTGGCTTTGTCCACCCTTCTCCTGCCTCTTTGATGAGAGCATAGCAGGTGGCCCTTGATTTCTTCGTCTTATAACTGCTGCTTGGCGATTTGCTCTTCCCTCCTCCACGTCCACGTATGGAATTCAACGCTCTGCTGCACCTGGATCCCTTCTGCTTCACGAGCAAGGCACCTGGATCCTCCGATGTACCTCTCTCCTTGGTGGTACGCAGCTCCTTACAGAGCTCAATGGCACGAAACTGTTTGCATAGTAAGTCAATGGAGTAAGTACGTCGAGGGGATGGGACCGTGTATCGCAACAAGGATGTGATACTCTGGTGGTAGTGAATTTGTGAAATGTTGATAGAATTGGATGGCCGAGACTAATGGGCCAAGACTAATGGGCCGAGACTAATGGTATACACAGCGGACAACTTGTCATTTTCCACATGGAAATGTCAGGGAAAATGTCTGCAAAATGTCACATGGTCACGATATTATACATTCATTCTGGGAATATACTAGCACCATTTTGGTGATATTCTGACAAGTGATTCAATGAAACTTGAATGCGAAATGATGAGGTGTTACTGTGGTGTTCTTATGTTTCTTCTATTTTAGTACAATAGTAGCCTGGTACTATTTGAGTGTTGTTGAAAGAATGGGCCAAGCAGATGGAAGAACCTAGCCAAGCGGATCATGGGTACAGTATAAGAAATATATCAACACTAATTTAGGTCTATAATGACATTGTGGCAGCAGAGGCCATGGAAAATGTAAGGCTAATGCAGGGCTAATGCGGGGCCAATACAGGGCCAGTACAGGACCAATACAGGGCCAATACAGGGCAAATGCAGGGCTCATATAAACAACCTGGCAATATTTGTTACGTGTCTAGTATTTCTCTAACTTAAGTAAGTAGCCTTATGGGTAACTATCCAGTGGGCTCATTGAATGCAGGGTTCCTACTAAGTTACTCCAGTACGCCCAATGTGGGTAATCTGTATATGAGTCTTAGGAGGTGATATAATATGTATTCGGTAACTCCTTTAGAGTTATAAGTAAGTAGATTCTTAGTGTAGTATTTAGATTAGGATATTATCCTCAGAATTGGTATTCTCTAAATATTACTATAGATCGCTGTTAGGCGGAGCCTGACACAAGTTTAGTAGCTTTGATAGATTTATGAAGAATATTCTTGAAGTCACACGGATTCACACAAGTTCTCTGTAGCACAATGCACTCCTTCTAGGATAGTCTCACTAGATATTCTGGGATAGTCTCACCAGAGATAGGTTTGCAAAGTAGTGCTCTATAGCAGAACGTAAGATGTTAAGAGTGATAAAAGTAGATTGATTCTAACATGACCAAAAAGTGGTCTCCTTATATACATGTGGGACTTCACAGCCACAGGGTACTCAATCCTATGGTTTGACAAATCGGACACTGTCACAGGTGTCAGACATCATAAGCGTCATTTGTCAAGTGTCAGATGCTTTACAAGTCATTATCAATCATGATTACATATTAACAAGTGTATGTATTGTACTATTCAAATGGAGAAGCATATGACTAATTTCACAAGACAAATCATTGTTCAAACATGTAAATTCTAATTGTCAATTCAATAATTCTGTAACAATATTGTACAGTGATAAATTAGATATAACCAAGTTCAGATCCCTGTGCTGCCCAGTCATAGTCCTGTCCCAGCCTCGACCTGTGCCTGTCATTTTCCAGACTTTCTCCGAACATTTTCCCCAACAAAGCAATCACTACCACCTCGCACCCAAGGCAGAGTGCAGTTTGTCATCATCACTGCCTTTCCCACTACATTTAAAACCTCACTCGGACCTCACTCAAATGTTGTAGGTGTATATAGGTGAGATCTGGTGTAAAGAATGAAGGTGTGAGGTGTGAGTAGTTACTTTGTTGTGTTACTTTGTTGTCTTGCTTTGTTGGGGAAAATGTTCAGAGAAAGTCTGGAAAATGACAGGCACAGGTCGAGGCTGGGACAGGACTATGACTGGGCAGCACAGGGATCTGAACTTGGTTATATCTAATTTATCACTGTACAATATTGCCAGGTTGTTTATATGAGCCCCGCATTTGCCCTGTATTGGCCCTGTATTGGTCCTGTACTGGTCCTGTATTGGCCCCGCATTAGCCCTGCAGTAGCCTTACATTTTCCATGGCCTCTGCTGCCACAATGTCATTATAGACCTAAATTAGTGTTGATATATTTCTTATACTGTACCCATGATCCGCTTGGCTAGGTTCTTCCATCTGCTTGGCCCATTCTTTCAACAACACTCAAATAGTACCAGGCTACTATTGTACTAAAATAGAAGAAACATAAGAACACCACAGTAACACCTCATCATTTCGCATTCAAGTTTCATTGAATCACTTGTCAGAATATCACCAAAATGGTGCTAGTATATTCCCAGAATGAATGTATAATATTGTGACCATGTGACATTTTGCAGACATTTTCCCTGACATTTTCCATGTGGAAAATGACAAGTGGTCTGCTGTGGCGTAAGGCCCGCAGCGGTCAGATGGTTATGCATGTTCCCGGTGAGCGGTAATTGGAGTTTGGCCATCCCACCATGCAAGAGTCAATTCGGCGTCAATAACAGCTTAGATGCCGGATTGCTGTGAGCCGTGGCTGCTCTCAAGCGTGGCCCAAGCCTCATGAGGATTATTATTTGATGTCGCAATGACGTCACCAAATTGATCAGAGAGCAATTTCGGTGTAGGCTCTTGCAGCACGCAACTTCCATGAAACGAGTGTACAGGTTTTTTCTTGTTGTCGGGTTGTTGGGGTCTGCTGCGGGGTTGGGGCGGTGACGGTGTCGTTGACGATTGACCTCCCATTGGCCAAGGGCTTCATCGCCACATAAAGTAGTTCTCGCCACTGAATGCAGCAAATGTGTTCCTGGTACTGTATGCATACGGGAGTGGGTCTGGGGCAGCTGAATGATTGGGTAGCAGGTTGGACGGACATTGCGTATGGGTATGTAGGTTTGTTTCTGAGCAGGTAGCTATAGGCTATTTACTCGCTGAGTAGGGGTCAACCAAACTCAAGTGCAGCATGAGAACAAATGAAGTCCATGGGCGAGTGTTCACAACTGACCCTCGATTGATGCGGGTGCACCACATGTAATCCTGATGTCTTGATGTGTCCAGATCCATTAATTACCCGGATGGCGCTGCTTGACGTACTGTACAGGGAGTAGCCAAATAGACAACCCGGACTACGGGCTCACCTTCTGTAGAGAATTGTAAAAGAAATTATAATATATTGTTTATGTTGAGATATTGTTGTCCACCAAAAGTGGGAGATTCGCCAGCCCTCAATCGTGACCAACCTCAATTGCAAGGTTGAGCGGGGGGGGCTCAGGTTGATCGGGGTCTAAACCTCTGATATTCCAAGTGATCGACCTTGTGACCTCTCGTCTTCTTTCCATATCATTTGAGCCAACAGCTGCTCTGAACTCTTCAGAGATCGGGGTACAAATTACCAACAGCCATGCTGCCGAAGAATATTCGGCCACAGAATGATGCTCAAAAGAAGGTCCAGAGTGCATTGGACTTCAACAGCAGGCGCGTTGCGGCAGTACGCGAATATCGAGAGTGCGAATATCACAAAAACAAGCCACTGAAGACAACGCAGAAGATAAGCAGAAGCAAATTAGGGGAAAGAGAAATAACATAGAGGAGAGAATAGAGGAAGCAAATGAGCTTTTCAAAGAGATGTGTGCTGCAGAGATTCTGGCATGGGAGGAGATCAACGCGACATTGGTAGCCCAAGGGGTACCAAAATCAAAGCGACCCCCCAAACCCCATTGTTGGAAGCTACACAAGAAGCCGTGGCAGTGTCTAGATGATGAGCTGAAGGCTCTCAAGGTACGATCTCCCAAAGAATTAGAGTGTCAAGATCATGGAGGAATAGGATTGACAACGATAGAAGATACTTCGCAATGGAGTTACTAACTCTCTAGTTAAGATGTATTCTGAGACTGGAACCTCAATTTCTCCAACATTTCAAGACTGTCTATTTGGGTACTCCGAGCCGGCCCCGAGGACTGCCTTGTCACACTTCAAAATATCTGAGACTTCACCCATGTACTCCAGGTGTTCAAATAACTTCATTCATCTAATTACAGAACTACAGTGCTGAAATCAAACGATGCCGAAAGGCTATCGAAGATCATCTATTTGGCTACTCCCTGACAGTATTGCCGTTGTCAAAAGGGTTGGCACAGCCCCGTCACACAACTGCCAAAAAAAAAATTTGGTCAAACATGAATTCCTCTTGCTCAGAGTAGTTGCGCAGAAGGTGAATGATACAATTATGATGTACTAAAATTTAGCTATTGACTGCATGTGTTTTTGAGTGAAATAGACAAGTTGAATATTTTAACTGAGTTCTGGGGAGCGGGGGTGTGTTTTGTGCAGCAGAGATAGCTCTATTTCATTCCTTAAACCCAGCTTCTTCCTAGATAGAGGTCACCCAAGTTCGTTTTGCTTGGCTTGACCTTGAACCCAGGTATGTGTCCTGGACATGGAACCATATCCCAATGGTGCTGTGGAGGACCACCATTCAGCTTATTTGACCTGTGTATCATCATGGAATACACCAAAACCAGTATGCCGATGGTCTGTCGCATTATCAGAGAGCATCAAATTTGGGGTGCTATTTGAACACTAGCTAGAGCAAAGCCCATTGAGCATCCAAGAAAGCTTACAAATGATCACATGGATTTATGTTCTATTCTCCCCCCTGATCCAACATCATCTCATTTGTTTCAATGGATCAAAGGTCAGCTCTTGCAAAACCCAATGTGTTTCCTTGATCAGCTCCTCTCAGACCTATGGGAGGTATGTCCAACTGCAAATGTAAGCTTGAGCACACTCTGGTGTGCACTCTGCCACAAGGGCTATCAAAGGAAGAAGGTAATTTCTCATTATTTCACTTCCATGTGCTTGAAACTCGTGTGCTTCAACTCATTAGGTCACTAAGGCAGCCAAGGAGGCCTGCTCTGTCAAACAGGCACAATATATCATGGAAATCGGCAGGTTTCTGCCTCACCAGCTTGCTTTGGCTGAGTGGGCCGACAGAGGTTGATTTCATAAGCATTACAGTCACTGGGTAGTAGTATGTAAAACATTCTGATTTGCTCTGGTAGCCTGTGACAGCAGATTGGGGGTGTATGATGCCTGTAATTTGATTTGAGTGCTGAATGAATGGTGCGGAGGCCATTGTCTTGATGTAAATCAGTACAGAACTGCTTATAGTACTGCCTCGGAAAGTCTGCGGCAAATCTACATTCTGAGGACTACTGAGAAGGTGGTTGAGGTTTGCATCCATTTGGTTCATGTTCAGCCCTCCTTCGAATGGCTCATACTTGGCCCATGTATACTCCCGAGATATCCTAGCCTTCTCCAGCCAATAAAGCGTGCCCCTGCCCCTCAGAACTCGGTCGAAATTTTCAACTTGTTTATTTCACTCAAAAATACATGCAGTCGATAGCTAAATTTTTGTACATCATAATTGTATCATTCATTTTGCATGTAACTATTCTGAGTGAGAGGGATTCACGTTTGACTGACCTTTTTTTTTGGCAGTTGCGTGACAGGGCTGTGCCAACCCTTTTGACAACGGCAATAACTAATATGCCAAAATGAAATATGAGTGAATGTTATGATAATACAGTCACCAATATTCAGTCATACGGGCACCGTTTATATCTGCTAAATGGTTTTTATTTCCTAATCTATGCGCCAAGCCAATCATGACAGCTCAAACTTTATCTACCCTCCTTTTCCTGTCTGCCTCGAGGGGCACACAGATCACACCTTGCACACAGAACTCGCTTACCAGAGTACAAGGCTGCCACCGTGAAGAAGGCAGCTCGACACGGGGAAGAATGGACCGTGTCAGCCCAGCTGCGTAGAGAAAAGGAACAGTTGCAAGTAGGATCCAGGACAGATACTGCCCATCAAAGCTCGAATCCTCCATCCGCACCTCCCATACCCGAGTCACTCTCTGCCTATGCGTCGATGGATGACTTATCTAATGGAGGGACCATCGATTGAAGTTTTGGTGATGAGCTAATACAACTAGGTGTGCCACGGTTATAACATCCAAACTCATTTCTAGTAAGCCGCACTAATACTAATCCCCGTCTCCATGCCCAGCATCGCCACTCATGCCGCTCACGCTCCTCTACCTAAACAATCTCCACGCCTCTCTGAATAGGGTGACTAGGCGCTAAATTCCAGTCTGACTTCGGGTAGCGTACCGACCGTCCACGAAGGAGACTCCTTCCTCGTTCACTACCACGGTGGTATGTGAACCGACGTATTAAAAACCGACTTCGACCTTCTCATACAAGTTAGGTGCCGTCATTACTCGTGTGAAGAACATGAAAATCGCCTTCGGCCGACTCTCTGTAGGTGTTGCAGAGGACTCTACCCACCAGAAGCCCGCTTCTCCCCAGCTCATCCTACACTTCTTTGGATTACTCATACTGACCCTTCACCTGTTTCTGTTGACGAACATTTGTCTACTCCTGGACATCCCTTCCTACATCCTATGCGATTTACTTGGGCCTCCGGGTACATCAGGCCGCCGTGTGGCAATAATCACAGCAGCTAACATTTCAAAGTCAGTGATCACCAAGTGGTCAATCGCTTGGAGTACTAATGGCTTCATCTTGTCATCATCAAGCGCATCCTTGAGCTCCGTACCTTTCTGCTCAATTGTAAGTATTTTTCTTCATGATGCGCAGTAGATGGATGCAATGGATGAAAGGTATCTATGTGCAGAAACCCTCCATATGGTATTATTAGCAGGGCAGGATGTGAGTATTCCTTTATCACTCTTTACCCTGTGCTGGCCACTTTTCGACACGTAAAAGGAGTCTGATCACCTTCATGTATAAGACCCCTCTAAGGGGTCTCGATCGAGTGCCTGAGGTGCGTGAGCACAGCCCGCGCGCCCCCTGCCTTGGGCACGTTCAACCATACCCGTTCTGCACTCCACAACACTTCTGTCTTCGTGTCATTCAATGGGATTGTCAAACGAGAGGTGCATGACGGCTGATGTCATTTCAGAGGCTGGGAAAACAAAGGTACATAGCTAGTTATAAAGCAGCAGGATTGAGCGCCACCATCTCTTGCGGCAATCCATGACTCTTCCGAGTCTTCACTCTGAACTCATCTGCCTAGAAGACCTGCAGGATGTCCTTCAGAGAAGGTCGCTACAATACCTTGTCTGTAATCAGCCCAGTTTCTGACCAAATTTCGTCGTAGGTTGGACCTAGAAAGGGCATAGTCAGTGTTTGGGTTGAAGCAGGACGTCCTATAAAATTAACCTGACCCCCACTCTAGTACCTCTTCCCTCGCTGCATGGCGCACCGACACGCACAAGATTAAACCGCGTCTTATCCCTGGGTTACATGGTGTTCTCATCTCCCTGGTCGAGGCCGCCGAGAACAGTAACGTGGATTCTATTGAAGAGCCCCATTCAACCTGAGAACTGTTATAGGCATTCAATCTCGTCAGGACATGGAAACAAGATTCGAGTCGCAAATAGAAGGGGTCCTCACGGCCACACAAAAGCTTGTGAATTATATCTTACTGCATAGTACCACTGCTGAGGCCTCTGATGCCATTCTAGCGAGGTTATTTGAAGCACCTTGCCGCTCGTTCAGAAAAACTCGATGAATTCGATGGACTCGCAAGGAAAGCCCTGAACGAGAGGGAGTTCCGATACAAGGAGTGGAGGGCTTGGAAGCCCGAACCAGTGCCTCCAACTCCAACTCGAACTGGTCGATGGCTTCGGTCCAAACCGAAGAACCCACCAGCACCACCAGCACAAACTGAGAGTACAGTGGCCGACGCGTACAACCTCGCAGGTCAGTGAAGGATCACCACACTAAGATTAGCAATCCCTTCTGACCCATCCCGAATCCCAAAGACATGGAAGTCAGGCGATGGGTGAGCACAGCTGAAGTCGCTCGATGCTCGTTCAAAGACAAGGCCATTGCGGAAGTTGACGTACTCTTGTTTAATCTCCTTGCTTATAACGTCCCAACTCCCACTCAGGTCGTCACTCTTGCTTATCAAGTAGTCATTGATGCCATAACCAAGTGTCTGCGGCGATTCGCCGAGGATCAACAGTATGTTCACTCGCCTACCTCCTTTTCGCATTGCTGACAGTTCTCGAAGGGAGTGTGCCAGTAGCGCAAGCGCTGGTGCGGGCAGCATCCTCAAAGTCGCCTGTGACACTTTTGGCTTCCGTCTCGCCGGCATTTTCCAAGATAAACTTGCATCCGAGGCTCAAAAAATATCTACGGCTTCGATTACATATGATGATCTGGAATCTATTTCACAATACCCCACTATCGATTCACAACCGATTGTGGTAGGGTTCTCCTTACCGCCATACTACTTCTCTTGCACGGCGAGCACGAAATTTGTGGTGAATGTGTTCTGCCAATTGGTGACCTTTGTGCATGATAACCGAGCGTGGCATGAGTATACCGCCGGGGCTCCTCCAGTAGGCTACTCCCTAGCTCCGGTATGTGACTCCTGGCGATTTTCTTCTTACTCGTTTAATTTGTATGCAAAGACCTTCCGTGAACTCGAAAGGTCCTGGACTGGGGACGAAGCCATCAACCAAGACACTCTCCGTTCTTTCGGTACGTCTGCCTGTGCAGGTCTCGTCATGGTGAGCCCTTGTCGTGCTATGTGAATTCACAGTAACATTCCTTTAGGCTCTATTGGCATCGTTTCCTAAACCGCTCATAGACTACTCTGAAGTTCCCGCTGGAGTCCTGAGCCTTTGGAATCCGAACACCGGACGGCGTCCCGACAACGCATTGGATGGTCCTATTAATGAGGAAAGTGGGGTGGCCCTGGTACCGCTTGTACCACTTGTACCACCGCTCTACAACCGTCCACAAGGCGAGATGCTTCGGGCCTTGTGCATTTCCCTGATACCTGCTTTCGATCAAGAGTCCGATTCGGACCCACACGTATATCGCAGGATTTTTTCCGAGCTCTTGACGCGAAAAGGAGTGAGTCCCACCAACCTCTCAGGCAACTACACTAAATGGTAGGCCTAGGAATGTATTACAGATGTGTTTCCGATGCTGGTCAGGGAATTCAGCACCATAGTCACCATCGGAAAAAGAAATGCACTGCTGCAGCAGGCACTTGATCCAACACAGAACACCGCCCTTCCCACTCCCTTCCATCCACCTGCTGGGCCAATGGATGGTACTCAATTTTCCCTTACGTCCGCCCCTCTGCCTGTGCCACCGGCTGCACTTCGGCTCACATCTAGTCCTCTGCTTGTAAGCACAACTTGTCAAAGCGTGAAATGGTGCTACCCCAGCTATCATCTTCACTAGGCTGCCCCTCATGCCCCTTAAAGCATTAGCCCAGCAATGTCGACCGCCGTTGAAATCGAGCCCAAGCTGTGAGTCTTTCCATAGAACGTATAGTTGTGGATAGCTACTGAGTTGGTGGCGGTTCCTCCAGTGACAAAGTACTTTCCAACAACCCTATCAACGATTCTACTAGCGCGATCCACACTGCTCCAAACTCTGGTTACGACTTGACGATTAAGTAATTGAAGCAACACCCTTGGCATATCGGTTCTGACCGTATTTTCTAGCAAAGTAAACCTTCTTAAGCATGGGATCGTCAAGCCACCGAAGAACAAGTCAAACGCACCATACACGATCCTTCTTGTTGGAAAGTACCACGCCGACAATTCTTCACTTTTGAAATTGATTGCCAATGTCCTTCTTGGCAACGACATCGAACATTACGATCTCGACATCATGGGCAAGATTGGAGGGCCCCACCTTTACAACATTACAAGCGCCAATGGCACATTGGTAAGCACCAGGGCTTTAACGAGAAGAGAAGGCATGACCGCTTCGTAAGATTCATATCCTCGACACGCCTGGGTTGCCCGTCACCGACGATATTGAGCGAGACGAGACCAACAAAGATAGTTTTATAAGATTTATTGAGAAGCATGTCAAGTTTGTTAGTGCTGTCCTCCTCGTGGACCTCGTCTTCTTGAACGATTACTGGCGGGACTACACATGGTCCATTCTGTTCACCATCTTCCCCAAAACTTTGGTCAATAACACTGCATTCGTGGTCACTAATGCTCAGCGTTCCCCCGTTCTGGACCGCTATCAGGAAAATATCCCAGGGGCGCTCAAAAGCTCTCCAGTGTTCTTCCTCAACAATCTCATCGTGCGACATCTGACGTACGCGGGCCCTAATATGATGAAAACCGTGAAGGGTCGCGAGCAGGGAGCTTTGGAAACACTTGTGGAGTTCTTCAACTGGATGGATGGCCTCGAGCCACAACCGGTGACAGGGATCACCTCCTTCTATGAGGTGTATCAGAACATCGAGGCCAGGACTACCCAGAGGGCCCGAGAAGTAGAAATCGACAGACTCACAAATGCCCTCAAAAGGTATTCGGCCGTGAGTCATTCACTTTGCTCTCATCTGGCATTCGAACCCTATACTCGTTGGATGTAGGACATGGATGCCTTCTCCGATTTCGAGAAGACGGTCGACATACCCATCCTGAAACAGCAACCCGTGAGCACTACCAAATTTGATTTTCAAGTGTTGGTCGACGAGGATATGAAGAAGAACTGGGATGAGGCAAAACGTGGGAAGGAAACGACTGCAGCACTCATCGCCATCAATAACTTATTACTGCATGACGCCAAGCAGGTCATCAGCTGGACTATGGGCGACCTGGTGCAGCTGGTGGGACAGTACGCTCGCTCGTCGCTCGCGGGAAGCTATTCGGCGCAGATGAGGAGCAAAATCAGTTTTTGGGAGCACAGGGTGGGCCGGGAAAAGATGAACGGGACCTTTGGTCATATGAAGAGGAAGCTGGAGTTCTTGAATAAAGTCGAGGAGGACACACAGAAAGGAGTGTCGGGATAGGATGTAGGATGTAAAATAAAGACTCCAAGACAATGCAGAAACAAGTGGGTTGTGGGACTGGTCCTTCAGTCAGCAACAACTTTTGCCACTTCAACTTCATCCTCTCGATTTGTGTTGCTTGTGTATGAACTTTCTGTGATGGTCTATGTTCTAGACGTACAAGATACAGAGTAGTGGTTTATAACAGCTAGGCTTTGATTTATTAATCAGGTCAAAGACGTCCTATATAAGATTTCTCTTGTACTTAGTCCTCGATAGTTCTCGGTCCAAAGACATTGATTCCTTCGTATCCCTCGTTATTGATAAGAGAAGGCGAAAGTACAGCGGGTGCGTGCTCTACAGGCTTATAAAGTAGCACGACCCATTACATAATATAAGAACGATAGCACGTGGGCCCTTAACGTCCTAGAATTTAGGCGGCACGCCACTGCCACCAAGCACCTGTATAACATATTAGCGAAATCTGCGGATTGAAGGTGACCCAAGAAGGCTGCTCACCTATCGGATCGTCGATCAAATGCTTCACGCCAGTTCACATCCCCACAATCCCGGTTCCCGATCCGACAGCACCCACTTGGACACCCTCGGATATCCACTCCGCCTCATTCGGGTCGTCCTCTGTCGACGAATACTGCCAGAGGGAGGCGGCCAATATTAGCACGTGTGACAGTCGCACTGATGACGGCGGACAGCGTACCATGCACCATCGAATACTCCCATCGGCACAAGTCGAAACCGTGCCCCACATAGCCCTCGTGTCCTTGTCCGACTCCCAAACAGCACTACCGATCTCGCCTTCCAGGTGCACTGTCGGGCCTGTGAAGGCGTGACCTTCGACGTGGATCGTGGGCCGATTAATGCCCCCACTGGTACGGAAAGGCGAGGGAGTGTAATGGGTGATATACAGTCGAAAGGGAACAATAATGGCGACTTCTTCTAGACCGTTCATATTACTGAACATGCTATTGTGCTGCCGAAAGAGGGATTTGAGCGCCTTTTTCTTGAGCCAGTAAGCTGGAACTCACGTTTTGATCTAGGGGAAGGCTTTGTTAGGAATCGTTTGGTGGGAGTGTGGATAAAAGCATACCATAGAGGTCGCGATAGTCTAGCCAGCATATGCAGCGTCTATAAAATCAATTTCAGCAGCTATCCGAGAGTCGAAGAAAGAACGACTTGCCGCCATATGCCTTCGACACCAGCCCAATCCCACCCTTCAATACTACTGGCAGTCGGCTTTCGTCCCATATTCCTTGTTGACATCCTAACCTTCTCGCCCTCGCCAACCATACACTCTCCACCATATTCCTGCACGTTTCGTTGTGCGGGCCATCGCCCAATCCTCACCGCGTCCCATTCCGAGATCCCATCCAACCCCTCCCACCCGTTCTCGCGCATATTCGCGTCGATCACAATCCGTACGCTCACGAGGAATGCCCAGTCGGGGGTCAAGAGGTGTGAGGGAATCCTAAACGCTGCACTCGCGCGTTCGACCACATCCCCCTCTGAACCAACGACTTCATCGCCTTCTCCGTGTCCACTTCCGTGTTCACCACAGTACCACTCGCCATCATCTGAGTCCATCTCCTGAACTCGCTCATCCTGCTCGTCGACAACGTACGGTGATTCGTCACAGTACGGCAAGAACGGTCCCCAGCCCCTGACGGCGCGGGAGTATCGCATATTGTACACCCTCCTGCGCGTATTATTCCGCACGTCGACGCGCTCGTCACGCTCGTCGCGCCAGCGCTCGACCGCGGGGGCTCCAGTGGCAGCGAGGGCCTCGACATCGGCCATACTGGCGGGCTGCGGGCGGGGAAGCCACCCCGTCGCACAGAGGAGCCTGTACATCGCATGGCCCTCGCGTGTGCGCTCCCAGACGGCGTCGGGTGCGCACGTGAGCCACGCTGCCCACATGCGTGGGAGCCGTGCTGCGAGGAGCGCGCGCACCCACGCGATGTTACGCGACGGGTGCGCGGCGTAGTCTGGCTCGAGGTCCGCTAAGGGTGCCCGTGCTGGCGTCGGTGCGACGGTGCTGGTGCTGGTGTCAAGTCCTGCATCAAGGTCGTGTGAGAGCAGCCAGGAGATGGACGCCAGCGAGCGCGAGGTGAGTAGGTCAGGTGCCGGGGGAAGCGTCGCTGCTGTGTCGAGTGCAGAGAGTATTGCGTCGAGTGCGCGGAGGTTTGCGTGGACCAAGGAACAGGGGAGGTCGGAGGGATCGTAGTGGCATGGTAGGGTGTACGATGGTCTAAACCTGATGTTTGGAGGGCGTTCTGTATCCACTGGGAGTGACCGGATGTAACTTTCCGTCCAGTTGCGACGTCTGTACTCTGCACCCAGTCAAAGGGGACTTCTTTTGTGGATGTATGTCGTCAGTACGGTTTACGTGTCAATGGCATAGTGTACGCACGTCCGTATATGATTCGCTTCATTGGGCGGGGGTCGTCGAATGTTGTGAGGAAGACCTCGCGCCAGAGATGGGGGTCGGGCGAATTATATACCATATTGTAGAGCAAACGACATGCAGCGGCTAGTGCTGCGATCGCCTGGGGCTCCCCATCCGCTGTTAGGAGGGCAAGAATGTACTCCATAATCTCCACTGGGATTGTGAGGAGGTATGGGACCACAGACATGACGAGGGTATGGTGTCTGGTGTCGAGATAGAGGAGAGGCTCTGAAGACTGCGAGACTGCGTCGCCGCTGCGTGGGCGGTAGATAAAGAAAGCGAACGGACGCTTTATCAGAACCCAAAGGACGTCCGGGCGAGCTTCTGGCCGCCGTATTCTTTGGAATGCCTCGGCGGAGGTAACGTCTCCATGTCTCTTTGCTTCTGTCTAGTGACTAAGACCAACTATCCTACAGGTGGGGTGCATCATGGCACTTCTCCATGTCGACTCGTCGGAAATGGGAATGGATCAACAGTACAGTGCTCGATTGATCGAAGCAACAGTGTTGGCGTGGTTCAACCTCAGTCTGCCTCGTCTCCAGGCCCCATGATTTGAACGTTTAGTGCCTGTTCCACACTAATCGCACCGCCTACTTTTCAAGGTGTCCATGTCCAAAAGCAAATAGCGAGGCCGTATTCAAGTGCTCTGTCCACCCTTCTCCTGCCTCTTTGACGAGCGCATAGCAGGTGACCCTTGATTTCTTCGTCTTATAACTGCTGCTTGACGATTCGCTCTTCCCTCCTCCACGTCCACGTATGGAATTCAACGCTCCGCTGCGCCTGGATCCCTTCTCCTTCGCGAGCAAGGCACCTGGATCCTCCGATGTACCTCTCTCCTTGGTGGTACGCAGCTCCTTACGGAGCTCAATGGCACGGAGCCGTTGTAAGTCGAGGGAGTAAGTCGAGGGGATGGGGTCATGTATCGCGACGCCCATGTCGTACTCTGCTGGTAGCGAATTTGTGAAATGTTGATAGAATTGGATGGCCGAGATGGTAAGGCCCGCAGCGGTCAGACGGTTACGCAGGATCGAGCGGTGAGTGGTAATCGGAGTTCGGCCGCCCCACCGTGCAAGAGTCTATTAAAAGTAGATGCGTGCGATGTATGCGAGCGACAAGTGATCAAGACGACAGGTGCGACGGCGGACAAACGGCAGCCTTTATTAACCACAAGGCGACAGTGACTAGCATCGAGCCGACACATGTACTTACCAGTACATGATAGAATAATAAACAACCTTTAACAGAGTCAATTCAGCGTCGACAACAGCTTCTTGGATGCCGGATTGCTGTGAGCCGTAGCTGCTCTCAAGCGTCTCGTGAGGATCATTATTTGTCGCGATCACGTCACCAAAGTTATCCTCCACCCAGAGAGCAATTTTCGGCGTAGGCTCTTACAGCACGCAGCTTCCATGCAACGAGTGCCGGGGCGGTGAGGGTGCCGTCGATCGACCACCTCCCATTGGCCAAGGGCTTTGAGTTGGGTCTACATGTTTCGTCGCCACGTGAAGTAGTTCTCAGGTAGCTATAGGTTATTGCTCAGCGCGCATACTGCAAGCAATCGCTAAGCAGGAGTCAACCAAACACAAGTGGTTAAAGATAAATCGGGGCTGCGGCAGTAGATTGAATACCAACTGACCCCCGATTGATGCCGGTACAGTGTCCCGACCCTTACCCGGATGGCGCTGCTTGGCGAAAATAATATTTCAACAAAACGAAATACGAACGAATGTTACAGTAATAATTCAGTCACCAAAATTCGAATACGGGCACCATTTATATCTGCTAGATGGTTTCTATCTCCTAATCTATGCGCCGAGCCAATCATGACAGCTCAAACTTTATCTACCCTCCTTTTCCCGTCTGCCACAATGGCTCTCAAGGAGCACAGAGATCACACTTTGCACAAAGACCTCGCTTGCCAGAGTACAAGCCTGCCACTGTGAAGAACGCAGCTCAACGCGAGGAAGAATGGAACGCGTTGGCCCAGCTGCGTAGAGAAAAGGGACGGTCGCAAGCAAGGGTCCTAGACACTGCCCCATCAACGAGTACGCAAAAAAGCTCGAATCCTCCATCTGCAACTCCCTTACCCGAGTTACTCCCGCCTATGCGTTGATGGATGACTTATCTAATGGAGGGACCATTAGACGAGCTAATACAACTAGTGTGCCACGGGGTTAACATCTAAACTCATTTCTAGTAAGCCGCACTAATACCAATCGCCATCCACCCGTTGTGATCTCCAAGCCCAGCATCGCCACTCATGCCGCTCACGTTCCTCTACCTAGACAATCTCAAAACTTCTCTGAATAGGGTGAGTAGGCGCTAAACTCCAGTCTGACTTCGGGTAACATACCGACCGTCCACAAAGGAGACTCCTTCCTCGTTCACCACCACGGTGGTATGTGAACCGACGTATTAGAAACCGGCTTCGACCTTCTCATACGAGTCGGGCGCTCTCAGTACTCGTGTTAAGAACATGAAAATGGCCTTCGGCCGACTCTACCCACCAGAAGCCCGCTTCTCCCCAGCTCATCCTACACTTCCTTTGGATTACTCATACTGACCCTTCACCTGTTTCTGTTGACGGACATTTGTCTACTCCTGGACATCCCTTCCTATATGCTATCCGATTTACTCCTCTGGGTACGAGAGGCCGCCATGTGGCCATAATCACAGCCAGCCAACATTTCACAGTAAGTGATCAGCAAGTAGTCGATCGCTTGGAGTACTAATGGCTTCATCTTGTCATCATTAAGGGCGTCCTTGAGCTCCATACCGTTCTGTTCAATTGTAAGTATTTTTCTTCATGATGCGCAGGAGATGAATGAAAGCCATCTATGGGCAGAAACCATCCATACGGTATTATTAGCAGGGCAGAATGTGAGTATTCCTTTATCACTCCTTGGCCTGTGCTGGCCACTTTTCGACACGTAAAAGGAGTATGATCACCTTTGCGCATAAGGGGTCTCGAGTGCCTGGGGTGTGTGAGCACAGCCCGCGCCCCCCTGCCTTGGGCGTCTTCGTGTCATTCAATGGGATTGTCAAACGAGAGGTGCATGACGGCTAATGTCATTTCAGAGGCTGGGAAAACAAAGATGAATGGCTAGTTATAAAGAGTCAATCGGCCTCGTGTCGTCCAGCAGGATTGAGCGCCACCATCTCTTGCGGCAATCCATGATTCTTCCGAGTCTTCACTCTGAACTCATCTGCCTAGAAGACCTGCAGGATGTCCTCCAGAAAAGGTCGCTACAATATCTTGTCTGTAATCAGCCCGGTTTCTGACCAAATTTCGTCGTAGGTTGGACCTAGAAAGAGCATAGTCAGTGTTTGGGTTGAAGCGGAACGTCCTATAAATTTAATCTGACCCCACTCTAGTACCTCTTCCCTCACTGTATGGCGCACCGACGCGGACAAGATTAAACCGCGTCTTATCCCTGGGTTACATGGTGTTCTCATCTCCCTGGTCGAGGCTGCCGAGAACAGTAATGTGGATTCTGCTGAAGAGCCCCATTCAACCTGAAAACTGTTATAGGCATTCAATCTCGTCAGGACATGGAAACAAGATTCGAGTCGCAAATAGAAGGGGTCCTCACGGCCACACAAAAGCTTGTGAATTACATCTTACTGCATAGTACCAATTCTGAGGCCTCTGATGACATTCTAGCGAGGTTATTTGAAGCACCTTGCCGCTCGTTCAGAAAAACTGGATGAATTCGATGGACTCGCAAGGAAAGCCCTGAACGAGAGGGAGTTCCGATACAAAGAGTGGAAAGCTTGGAAGCCCGCACCAGTGCCTCCAACTCCAACTCGAACTGGTCGATGGCTTCGGTCCAAACCGAAGAACCCACCAGCACCACCAGCGCAGACTGAGAGTACAGTGGCCGACGCGTACAACCTCGCAGGTCAGAGAAGGACCACCACTCTAAGATTAGCAATCCCTTCTGACCCATCCCGAACCCCAAAGACATGGAAGTCAGGCGACATGTGAGCACCGCCGAAGTCGCTCGGTGTTCGTTCAAAGACAAGGCCATTGCGGAAGTTGACGTACTCTTGCTTAATATTCTTGCTTATAACGTCCCAACTCCCACTCAGGTCGTCGCTCTTGCTTATCAAATAGTCATCGATGCCATAACCAAGTGTCTGCGGCTATTCGCCGAGGATCAACAGTATGTGCACTCGTTTACCTCCTTTTCGTATTGCTGACAGTCCTCGAAGGGAGTGTGCCAGTAACGCAAGCGCCGGTGCGGGCAGCATCCTCAAAGTGGCCTGTGACACTTTTGGCTTCCGTCTCGCCGGCATTTTCCAAAATAAACTTGCATCCGAGGCTCAAACTATCTCTACGGCTTCCATTACATATGATGATCTGGAATCTATTTCACAATATCCCACTATCGACTCACAACCAATTTTGGTAGGGTTCTCCTTACCCCCGTACTATTTCTCTTGCACGGCGAGCACCAACTTTGTGGTGAATGTGTTCTGCCATTTGGTGACCTTTGTCCATGATGACCGGGCGTGGCATGAGTATATCGCCGGGGCTCCTGTTGGCTACTCCCTAGCTCCGGTATGTGGCTCCTGGCGATCCTCTTCTTACTCGTTTAATTTGTATGCAAAGACCTTCCGTGAACTCGAAAGGTCCTGGACTGGGGACGAAGCCATCAACCAAGACATCCTCCGTTCACTTGGTCCGTCTACCTGCGCAGGTCTCGTCAAGGTGAGTCCTTGTTATGCTATGCGAATTCACGATAACATTCCTTTAGACTCTATTGGCATCGTTTCCTAAACCGCTCATAGACTGCTCTGAGGTTCCCGCTGGAATCCTGAGCCTTTGGAATCCGAACACCGGGCGGCGTCCCAACAACGGATTGGATGGTCCTATTAATGGGGAAAGTGGAGTGGCCCTGGTACCGCTTGTTCCACCGCTTTTCAACCGTCCACAAGGCGAGATGGTCCGGGCCTTGTTCATTTCTCTAATACCTGCTTTCGATCAAAAGTCCAATTTGGACCAACGCGTATATTGCATGGTTTTTTCCGAGCTCTTGACGCGAAAAGGAGTGAGTCCCATTAACCTCTCAGGTAACTACACTAAATGGTAGGCCTAGGAATGTATTACAGATGCGTTTCCGATGCTAGTCAGGGAATTCAGGATCATAGCGACCATCGGAAAAAGAAATGCACTGCGGCAGCGGGCACTTGACCCAACACAGAACACCGCCCTTCCCACACCCTTCCATCCACCTACTGGGCCGATGGGTGGTACTCAAATTTCACCTACGTCCGCTCCGCTGCCCGTGCCACCGGCTGCACTTCGGCTCACATCTAGTCCTCTGCTTGTAAGCACAACTCCTCAACGCGTGAAATGGCATTCCCCCAGGTATCATCTTCAATAACTCATCCCCCTAGGCCGCCCCTCAAAGCATTGGCCCAGCAATGTCAACTGCCGTTGAAATCAAACCCAAGCTGCGAGTCTTTCCATAGAACTTATAGTTGTGGATAGCTACTGAGTTGGTGGCGATTCTTCCAGTGACAAAGTCCTTTCCAACAACCCTATCAACGATTCTAATGGCGCAATCCACACTGCTCCAAACCCTGCTTCCCACTTGACGATTAAGTATTCGAAGCAACACCCTTGGCGTATCGGTTCTGACCGTATTTTCTAGCGAAGTAAGGTTTCTTAAGCATGGGATCGTCAAGCCACCGAAGAACAAGACAAACGCGTCATACACGATCCTTCTTGTTGGAACATACAACGCCGACAATTCTTCACTTTTGAAAATGATTGCCAATGTTCTTCTTGGCAACGACATCGAGCATTACGATTTCAACATTGTGGGCAAGACTGGATCACCCCACCTTTACAACATTACAAGTGTCAATGGAACATTGGTGAGCACCAGGGCTTCAACGAGATGAGAAGGCATGACCGCTTCGTAAGGTTCGTATCCTCGACGCGCCTGGGTTACCCGTCACCGACGATATTGAGCGAGACGAGACCAACAAAGAGAACTTTATAAGATCTATTAACAAGCACATCAACTTTGTTAGTGCTGTCCTCCTCGTGGACCTCATGGACCTCGTCTTCCTGAACGATTACTGGCGGGACTATACATTCTCCATTCTGTCCACCATCTTCCCCAAAACTTTGGTCAATAACATTGCCTTCGTGTTTACTAATGTTCAGGGGTCCCGAACGAGGGACGTCTGTCAGGAAAATATCCCAGGGGCGCTCAAAAGCTCTCCAGTGTTCTTCCTCGACAATCCCACCGTGCAACAGCCGACGTACGTGGGCACGAAAATCGTGAAGGGTCGCGAACAGGGAACGTTGGAAATACTTGTGGAGTTCTTCAACTGGATGGATGGCCTCGAGCCACAGCCAGTGACAGGGATCACCTCCTTCTACGAGGTGTATCGGAGCATCGAGGCCAAGACTACCCAGAAAACCCGAGAAGTAGAAATCGACAGACTCACAAATGCCCTCAAAAAGTATTCGGCCGTGAGTCTTTCACTCTGCTCTCATCTGGCATTCGAATCCTATACTCGTTGGATGTAGGACGTGGATTCTTTTGCCAACTTCGAGAAGACGGTCGACATACCCGTCTTGAAGCAGCAGCCCGCGAGCACCACCAAAATTGATTTTCAGGTGTTGGTCGACGAGGATTTGAAGAAGAACTGGGATGAGGCAAAGCGTGGGAAGGAAACGACTGCAGCACTCATCGCCATCAATGATTTATTACTGCATGACGCCAAGCAGGTTTTCAATTGTACTACGGGCGACCTGGTGCAGCTGGTGGGACAGTATGCTCGCTTGTCGCTAGCGGGAAGCAATTCGGCGCAGTTGAGGAGCAAAATCAATGTTTTGGAGGGCCGTTTGGTTGGCCAGAAACAGGTGAACAGGACCTTGGGTCATATGAAGAGGAAGCTGGAGGTGTTGAATAAAATCGAGGAGGACGCGCAGAAAGAAGTGTCGGGATAGGAAGTAGGATGTAAATTAATGATTGTGTTAGTATCCAAGGCACTGATAACGGCGTACGGCGTACCATGCACCATCGAATACTCCCATCGGCACAAGTGGAAACTGTGCCCCACATAGCTCTCGTGACCTTATCCGACTCCCAAACAACACCGCCGATCTCGCCTCCAGATCGACTGCCGGGCCTGTGAAGGCGTGACTCTCGACGTAGATAGTGAACCAATTAATGCTGGGTGATATACAGCCGAAAGGGAACAATACTTCTTCTAGACAGTTCATATTGCTGAACATGCTGTTGTGCTGCCGAAAACGACCCTACGTAGGATAGATACACTGAACCTCCTCACTCAATTATTTGCTTAGACTCGGATTCAGAGCTGGATTGATGTCCTCTTGTACCGTAGAATATAGAAATATGTTATATTCTGCTCGTTCTCTAGTTTTGAGCCGAAAATCACAAATTTCGTCATAAGAAACACAACATATGCCATGTTGCGTGACGTTTCAGTTTAGAAGCAACCACGGCGCGGAGTGTGACGTGATGCGTTGTTGTAATTTTCAGGGTTACAGTATAAAGATTCGATCGGCCTCATGTCCTCCAGCAGGATCGAGTACCACCATCTCTCGCGGCAATCGATGGCTCTTCCAAGTCTTCACTCTGAACTCACCTGCCTGGAAGACCTGCAGGACGCCCTCCAGAAAAGGTCCTTACTTTATCTTGTCTGTAATCAGCCCGGTTTCTCACCAAATTTTGTCGTAGGTTGGACCTAGAAAGAGCATAGTCAGTGTTTGGGTTGAAGCAGAGCATCCCATAAACTAACCTGTCCTCCACTCCAGTACCTCTTCGCTCGCTGCATGGCTTACCAGCGCGCATACGATTGAACCGCATATATTCTACCCCTGGGTTACATGGTGTTCTCATCTCCCTGGTCGAGGCTGCCGAGAACAGTAACGTGTATTCTGCCGGAGAGCCGCATTTAACCTGAGACGCGTTACGGATATTCAATCTCGTCAGGACATGGAAACAAGGTTCGAGTCGCAAATGGAAGGGGTCCTCACGGCCACGAAAAAGCTTGTGAATTACACCTTGCATAGTACCACTGTTGACGTCTCTGATGCCATTCTAGCGAGATTATTTTAAGCTCTTTGCCGCTCGTTCGGAAAAACTCGAGGAATTCGATCGATGGACTCGCAAGGAAAGCCCTGCGCGAGAGGCAGCTCCGATACAAGGAGTGGAAGGCTTGGGAATCCATCCCAGTGCCTCCAACTGCAATTGGTCGATGGCTTTGGTCCAAACCAGCACAAACTGGGAGTGAAATGGCCGATGCGTACAACCTCGCAGGTCAGAGAAGGATCACCACCCTAAGATTATCATTCCCTCTGACCCATCCCGAACCCCAAAGACATGGAAGTCAGGCGACATGTGAGCACCGCCGAAGTCGCTCGGTGTTCGTTCAAAGACAAGGCCATTGCGGAAGTTGACGTACTCTTGCTTAATATTCTTGCTTATAACGTCCCAACTCCCACTCAGGTCGTCACTCTCGCTTATCAGGTAGCCATCGATGCCATAGCCAGGTGTCTGCGGCTATTCGCCGAGGATCAACAGTACGCTCACTCGTCTACCTCCTTTTCATATTGCTGACAGTTCTCGAAGGGAGTGTGCCAGCAATGCAAGTGCCGGTGCGGGCAGCATCCTCAAAGTAGCGTGTGACACTTTTGGCTTCCGTCTCGCCGGCATTTTCCAAGATAAACTTGCATCCGAGGCTCAAACTATCTCTACGGCTTCGATTACATATGATGATCTGGAATCCATTTCACGATATCCCACTATCGATTCACAACCAATCGTGGTAGGGTTCTCCTTACCCCCGTACTACTTCTCTTGCACGGCGAGCACCAAATTTGTGGTGGATGTGTTCTGCCAATTAGTGACCTTTGTCCATGATAACCGGGCGTGGCGTCAGTATTTTGTTGGGGCTCCTCCTGTAGGCCACTCCCTAGCTCCGGTATGTGACTCCTGGCGATTTTCTTCTTTACTCGTTTAATTTGTATGCAACGACCTTCCGTGAACTCGAAAGGTCCTGGACTGGGGACGAAGCCATCAACGGAGCCATCCTCCGTTCACTCGGTCCGTCTACCTGCGCAGATCTCGTCAAGGTGAGCCCTTGTCATGCTATGCAAACTCACGGTAACATTTCGCTAGGCTCTATTGGCATCGTTTCCCGAACCGCTCATCTGCTCTGAGGTTCCCGCTGGAATCCAGAGCCTTTGGAATCCGGACACCGGACGGCGCCTCAACAACGCATTGGGTGATCCTATTAATGAGGAAAGCGGAATGGCCCTGGTACCGCTTGTACCACCGCTTTATGACCGTCCACAAGGCGAGATGCTTCGGGCCTTGTGCATTTCCCTGATACCTGCTTTCGATCAAGCGTCCGATTCGAACCAACACGTATATTGCAGGATTTTTTCTGAGCTCTTGACGCGAAAAGGAGTGAGTCCCATTAACCTCTTAGGCAATCACACTAAATGGTAGACCTAGCAATGTATTGCATATGCGTTTCCGATGCTAGTCGGGGAACTCAGCACCATAGTCACCATTGGAAAAAGAAAACCATTGCGGCAGCGGGTACTTGATCTAACGCAGAACACCGCCCTTCCCACACCCTTCCATCCACCTACTGGGCCGATGGATGGCACTCAACTTTCATCTATTTCTGCTCCTCTGCCTGTGCCACCAGCTGCACCTCAGCTCACAGCTAGTCCTCTGCCTGTAAGCACAACTTGTCAAAGCATGAAATAACATCACCCCAGCTATCATCTCCAATAACTCATCCCCCTAGGCTGTCCCTCATGCCCCTGAAAGCATTGGCCCAGCAATGTCGACTGCCGTTGAAATCAAGCCCAAGCTGCGAGTCTTTCCCCAAAACTTATAGTCGTGGATAGCTACTGAGTTGGTGGCAGTTCTTCAAGTGACGAAGTCCTTTCCAACAACCCTTTCAACGATTCTACTAGCGCAATCCACACTGCTCCAAACTCTGGTTACCCCTTGACTATTAAGTAATTGAAGCGACATCCTTGGCGTATCGGTCCTGACCGTATTTTCTAGCGAAGTAAAGTTTCTTAAGCATGGGATCGTCAAGCCACCGAAGAACAAGAAAAACGCGTCATACACTATTCTTCTTGTTGGAACTTACGGCGCCGACACGTCTTCGCTCTTGAAATTGATTGCCAATGTCCTTCTTGGCAACCCCGTCGAACATTACGACCTCGACATTATCGGCGAGACCGGATCGCCCTGCCTTTGCAACATTACAAGTGTCAATGGCACATTGATAAGCACCAGGGTTTTTTAACGAGATGAGAAGGCATGACCGCTTCGTAAGATTCGTATCCTTGACACGCCTCGGTTGCCCGGCAACTACGATACTGATATTGACCGAGACGAGACCGACAAAGAGAGTTTTATAAGATTTATTGGGAAGCACGTCAGCTCTATTAGCGCTGTCCTCATCTTCGCCGGCCCCGTGCCCCCGAGTGTGTCCCGTTTCACCTTGGACTATACGTGCTCCAATCTATCCACCATCTTCCCAAAAACTTTGGTCAATAACACTGCCTTCGTGTTCACCAATGTTCAGAATCCCTTCTTTCGGAGAGTATGTCAGGAGGATATCCCAGGGGCGCTCAAAAGCTCTCCAGTGTTCCTTCTCGACAATCCCATCTTGCAACAGTTCAAGGATCCTAATATGATGAAAACCGTGAAGGATCGCGAGCAGGGAGCCTTGGAAATGCTTGTGGAGTTATTCAACTGGATGGATGGCCTCGAGCCACAGCCGGCGACAGAGATCACCTCCCTCTACGAGATATATCAGAGCATCGAGGTCGAGGCCATGACCATTCTCGGTCAGAGTGTCCGAGAAGTAGAAATCGACAGACTCACGATCGCCCTCAAAAGGGATTCGGCCGTGAGTCTTTCACTTTGTTCTCATCTTGCACTCTCATCTTATGCTCGTTGGATGTAGGACATGGATGCTTTTACCGACTTCGAGAAGACGGTCGACGAGGATATGAAGAAGAACTGGGATGAGGCAAAGCGTAGGAAGGAAACGACTGCAGCACTCATCGCCGTCAATGACCTATTACTGCATGACGCCAAGCAGGTCACCAGTTGGATTATGGGTGACCTGGTGCAGCTGGTGGGACAGTACGCTCGCTTGTCGCTAGCGGGAAGCTATTTGGCGCAGTTGAGAAGCAAAATTAGTTTTTTGGAGGGTAGGGAGCGCCGTTTGGCTGACCGGACAAAGGTGAAATTGGGTCATATGAAGAGGGAACTAGAGTTGTTGAATAAAGTCGAGGAGGACGCACAGAAAGGAGTGTCAGGATAGGAAGTAGGATGTAAATTAATGACTGTGTTAGTACCCAAGACAATGCAGAAACAAGTGGGTTGTGGGGCTGGTTCTTCAGTCAGCAACAACTTTTGCCGCTTCAACTTCATCGTCTTGATTTGTGTTGCTTCTGTGATGGCCTATGTTTCAGACGTACAAGATACAAAGTAGTGGTTTACAACAGGCTTTGATTTATTAATCAGGTCAAAGACGTCCTATATAATATTTCTCTTGTACTTAGTCTTCGATAGTTCTCGGTCCAAAGACATTGATTCCTTCGTATTCCTGTTTATTGATGAGAAGGCGAAAGTACAGTGGGTGCGTGCTCTACAGGCTTATAAAGTAGGACGACCCATTACATAATATAAGAACGATAGCACGTGGGCCCGTCCTAGAATTTAGGCGGCGCGCCACTGCCACCAAGCACCTGGATAGCATATTAGCGAAATCTGCAGATGGAAGGTGTCCCGAGAAGGCTGCTCACCGATCGGATCGTCGATCAAATGCTTCACGCCAGTCCACATCCCCACAATCCCCGTTCCCGATCCGACAGCACCCACTTGGACACCCTCGGATATCCACTCTGCCTCATTCGGGTCGTCCTCTGTCGACGAATACTGCCGGCCAATATTAGTACGGGTGACAGTCGCACTGAGTGCGGTGACGGCGTACGGCGTACCATGCACCATCGAATACTCCCATCGGCACAAGTCGAAACCGTGCCCCACATAGCCCTCGTGTCCTTGGCCGACTCCCAAACAGCACCATCGATCTCGCCTTCCAGGTGCACTGTCGGGCCTGTGAAGGCGTGACCCTCGACGTGGATCGTGGGCCGATTGATGCCCCCGCTGGTACGGAAAGGCGAGGGAGTGTAATGCGTGATATACAGCCGAAAGGGGACAATAATGGCGACTTCTTCTAGACCGTTCATGTTACTGAACATGCTATTGTGCTGCCGAAAGAGGGATTTGAGCGCCTTTTTCTTGAGCTAGTAAGCTGGAACTCACGTTTTGATCTAGGGAGGATTTCGTTAGGAATCGTTTGGTGGAAGTGTGGATCAAAGCATACCATAGAGGTCGCGATAGTCTAGCCAGCATATGCAGCGTCTATAAAATCAATTTCAGCAGCTATCCGAGAGTCGAAGAAAGAACGACTTGCCGCCATATGCCTTCGACACCAGCCCAATCCCACCCTTCAATGCTACCGCCAGTCGGCTTTCGTCCCATATTCCTCTTTGGCACCTTAGTCTTCTCACTCTCGCCAAACATACACTCTTCACCCGATTCCTGCACGTTTTGCTGTGCGGACCACCGCCCAATTCTCACCGCGTCCAATTCGGAGATCCCATCCAACCCCTCCCACCCGTTCTCGCGCATATTCGCGTCGATCACAATCCGTACGCTCGCGAGGAATGCCCAGTCGGGGGTCAAGAGGTGTGAGGGGATCCTAAACGCTGCACTTGCGCGTTCGACCACGTCCACCTCAGAACCAACGACTTCATCGTCTTCTCCGTGTCTACTTCCTTGTTCATCACAGCACCACTCACCATCATCCGAGTCCATCTCCTCAACCCCCTCATCCTGCTCGTCGACAACGTACGGCGATTCGTCACAATAGGGCAAGAACGGTCCCCAGCCCCTGACGGCGCGGGGGTATCGCATATTATACACCCTCCTGCGCGCATTATTCCGCACGTCGACGCGCTCATCGCGCTCGTCGCGCCAGCGCTCGACCGCAGGGGCTCCAGTGGCAGCGAGAGCCTCGACATCGGCCATACTGGCTGGCTGCGGGCGGGGGAGCCACCCCGTGGCACAGAGGAGCCTGTACATCGCCTGGCCCTCGCGTGTGCGCTCCCAGAAGGCGTCGGGTGCGCACGTGAGCCGCGCTGCCCACATGCGTGGGAGCCGTGCTGCGAGGAGCGCGCGCACCCACGTGATGTTATGCGATGGGTGCGCGGCGTAGTCTGGCTCGAGGTCTGCTGAGGGTGCCCGTGCTGGTGTCGGTGCGACGGTGCTGGCGCCGGTGTCGAGTCCTGCATCAAGGTCGTGTGAGAGCAGCCGGGAGATGGACGCCAGTGAGCGCGAGGTGAGTAGGTCAGGTGCCGGGGGAAGCGTCGCTGCTGTATCGAGTGCAGAGAGTATTGCG
>Ga0307515_10004515_pt1 | contig 28764 bp, 27 predicted proteins | sample 17_EM_MG_FD_194513 | JGI IMG/M metagenome (GOLD analysis project Ga0307515, IMG submission 194513) | Populus trichocarpa ectomycorrhiza microbial communities from riparian zone in the Pacific Northwest, United States - 17_EM | ecosystem: Host-associated > Plants > Roots > Unclassified | place... | reverse complement strand
AAGACATCGACGCCAACATCACGATGGGCCTGTACAGCTACCCCATCCTGATGGCCGCCGACATCCTGCTCTTCAATGCGCACCGCGTGCCGGTCGGCAAAGACCAGGCGCAGCACATCGAGATGACGCGCGACGTGGCACAGCGCTTCAACCACCTCTTCGGCCGTGGGCAAGACCTGTTCGTGCTGCCCCAGGCCGAGATCGAAGAAAACCAGGAGCTGCTGCCCGGGCTCGATGGCCGCAAGATGTCAAAGAGCTACGACAACGCCATCCCCTTGTTCGAAGGCGGTGCCAAGGGGCTGAAGGAATCGGTCGCGCGCATCGTCACCGATTCGCGCCTGCCCGGCGAACCGAAGGACCCCGACAACTCGCACCTCGTCGCCATCTACGACGCGTTCGCCACGCCAACGCAGCGCACCGCCTTTCGCAACGCGCTGCGCCAGGGCTTGGGTTGGGGCGATGCCAAGCAGCAACTGGTGGACCTGATCGAAGCCGAGATCGGCCCGATGCGCGAGGCCTATGCCCAACTGATGGCGCATCCCGAGCAGGTCGAAGAGAAGCTGCTAGCCGGTGCCGCCAAGGCGCGGGCCGTGGCCCAGCCGTTCATCAAGACCCTGCGCAACGCCGTCGGCCTGCGGCCCATGCTCGCCGTGCCCAAGGTTCAAGCAGCCACGGTCACGACCAAGCAAGCGCTTCCGGTGTTCAAGCAGTACCGCGAGCCCGATGGTCGCTTCTACTTCAAGCTCAACGCCGCCGACGGCACGCTGTTGCTGCAGAGCGAGGGCTTGGCCGATGGCCGAGAAGCCGGCGCCTGGGTCAAACGCCTGAAGACCGAAGGCGCGGTGGCCTTGAACGATGCGCCGGTTCAGTTCACCGACCGCGCGGCCATCGAAGCTGCACTTGCCGATCTGCTCACTGCTGCCACCGCCGCAGCCAAGGACTGAGCACTTTTGACTTTGGCGCCCATGGCAGGCATCCACGTCACCGACATCGAGTCCGCCATCAACTGGTGGCGTGATCGCTCGCCCTCGCCCGATGGCATCACCGCCTGCCCCGAGGTGCTCGCGCTGGCCGAGATCTACGCGCTGATGGTGTACTACCACGAGGCCGAATGCGACGAGGACACCATGCCGCCCAAGGCGCGCGATGCCTGGCTGGCTTGGTACGCCACCACACCCGACGCGCCCTGCATCGCCATCTGCTCCACGAGCCAGGGTGACGACATCTGCAAGGGCTGCGGCCGCACCTTCGACGAAGTGCAGCATTGGACGGAGATGAGCCCCGGCGCCAAGCGCGGCACCTGGCGGCGCATCACGATGGAAGGTACCGCCTGGCGCTTCAACCGCTACAGCGAGCGAGTGCAACAACCGGCATCTGCCCCTGCCGCCGAGGGCTCCGTTTGACGCATCACGGCCTGCTGGGCAGCGCGCGCCGCATCGCCCCGCTGGCCTGGCCGGTGTTCGTCGGTCAGGTGGCCGTGCTGGCCTTTGGCACCGTCGACACCGTGATGGTCGCGCGCTACGCCGCGCTCGACCTCGCGGCCCTGGCCATCGGTGCTGCGGTTTACATCACCGTGTTCGTCGGCTTGATGGGCGTGGTGATGTCCATCGGCCCGGTGGCCGGCCAGTTGTTCGGCGCCCGCCAGCTGCACGAAGCCGGCGCACAACTGCACCAGGCCGTGTGGCTCGCGCTCGGGCTGTCGGTGGTTGGCAGCGCACTGCTGCTGATGCCGGCTCCGTTCCTGCATGCGGCACAGGCGCAGCCGGCGGTCGCCGACAAGGTGCGCGCCTACCTCGGCAACCTGGCGTTTGCGCTGCCGCCTGCGCTGCTATTCCAGGCCTTCCGCGCCTTCAACACGGCGGTGTCGCGGCCCAAGATCGTGATGGCGCTGCAGCTCAGCGGCCTGTTGCTCAAGGTGCCGCTGAACGCGCTGCTTATCTACGGCTACGGCGACATTCCGTCGCTTGGCGCCGCCGGTTGCGGTCTCGCCACCGCCATCGTGATGTGGGCACAGCTGCTGCTCGCGTGGTGGGTGCTGCGACGCGACCCTTTCTATGCGCCCTTCGGCCTGCACGTCACGCGACTCAACGCGCCGCACCGCTCCAGCCTGAAGGAGCTGCTGCGACTGGGCGTGCCCATGGGCCTCACCATCCTGATCGAGGTGACGGGGTTCACCTTCATGGCGATCTTCATCTCGCGCATCAGCGCCACCGCGGTGGCGGGCCACCAGCTCGCGGCCAACATGGTGTCGCTGATGTTCATGATGCCGCTGGCCATCGCCAATGCGTCGAGCACACTGGTCGCGCAGAGCATCGGCGCCCAGGAGCATGCCGACGCGCGGCGCATGGGCTGGCACGGGCTGCTGATCGCGGTGCTGATTGCCGCCGTCGTGGGCAGCGTCATCTACCTGGCCCGCGAGAGTGTTCTGGGTGCGTACACCCACAACCCGGTGATCATTGCCGCCGCGATGCCGCTGCTCGCCTGGGTCGTCGTGTTCCACATCGCCGACGCGGCGCAGACGGTTGCGTCTTTCGTGCTGCGCGCCTACCGCGTGACCACGGTGCCGATGGTGATCTACGCGGTGGCGCTCTGGGGCGTAGGGCTGGGCGGCGGCTATCTGGTGGCGTTCGACACTACCGGGCTCACGCCCGAACCGCTGCGCGGTGCGCCTGGGTTCTGGTCTGCTTCGACGACCGGTCTCGCCCTGTCGGCAGTGAGCATGTGCGCCTTTTTCGCCTGGATGCTGCGCCACAAAGTGCAGCGCTAGTTCGCGAGGCCCGGCCCGCAGGTCAGGCCAGCGGAAACCTCAGCTCGAAACAGCTGCCGCCACCGTCGCGTGCGGTGCAGCGCACGCTGCCGCCGTGTCGCTCGGCGATCTGCTTGACCAGGCTGAGACCCAGGCCGACACCACCAGCTTGCTCGGCATGGCCTGGCAAGCGATAGAACGGTTCGAAGATGCGCTCGCGCTGTGCCGCCGGAACACCCGGGCCGCGATCACACACTTGCAGCGTGGCTTGGTTGCCGGCCGTCGCCACGATCACGCTGACGTCTCCGCCGCCATAACGGCGGGCGTTCTCCAGCAGGTTGCGCAGGGCGCGGCGCAGCAGCCGCTCGTCGCCGGCCACGGTGGCCGAGCTGCCGTCGGCCGCAGCATCGACACGAGCGCCCTCCTCAGCCGCCAGGGCCAGCAGGTCCACCGGGTCACGGCGGTCCACGCGCTGCACGGCATCGAGCCGACTCGCGAGCAAAACCTCTTCGACCAAGGCATCGAGTTCGGCCACGTTGGTGTCGATCTCTTCCTTGAGCCGCTGCTGCCGCTCAGGCGTGGCATCGTCGAGCATGGAAACCGCCATCTTCATGCGCGCGAGCGGTGAGCGCAGCTCGTGGCTCGCGTTGGCCAGTAGAGACTGGTGCGAACGCACCAACGTCTCGATGCGCTCGGCCGCCAAGTTGAAGCTCGCTGCCACCGCCGCCACCTCGTCGCGACCGGACACCTCCACGCGGTGGTGAAGCTGGCCCGCACCGAATTGCTCGACGCCCTTTTTGAGCGCCTGCAGACGGCGGGTGAGGTGCCGCACCGCCGGCCAGGCACCCGCGGCCACCGCAATGAACAAGAGCACCAGCACGACCACCGGGCCCACGCCGCGGGGCCATGGATCCGGGATGTAAGGGAAGCCGGGCGGCGGAGGACGGCCACCGATCTCGCGCGGGCCACCGGGGCCGGCTTGCCCGCGTTGCAGCTGGCGCATCAGGCCAGGCCGCATCAGCCACAGCTTGCGGCCGTCGTCCAGCGGAATGGCAAAGCCGCGTGAACCACCGCCGTCGGCCTGGCGGCGCAGGTACGACTCGGAGGCCGCGATCCGCTCGCCTTGAGCATCATCGAGCGCCAATGGCAGGCGCAGACGCTGCGACCATTCCACCAAGGCCGCCGCCTGGTCGGCCGGCGGCGCGTCGGTGCCGGGCAGCGAGTGCTGGATCAGGTCGCCCCAGGCCGCCATGCGGTCGGACAACACCGACTCCGAGGCCTCGCGCTCGCGTTCCATGTGGCGCTGGAACAACCAGCCGGAAGCGAACGCGAACAGCAACAACACCGCCACCACGGTCAGGTAGATGCGCAGCGTCAAGGTTCTCATGGAGCCCCCCAGTCGCTCCGCTCCTGCCCCCAAGGGGCTGCGCCCGGACACATCTTGTCCTGAGGACGAGATGTGCTTGGCGAAGAGCTGAGCGTCCTCGCTCGGCGCGGCCTGCAAGGCCCACCCAGCGGACCGGCAAAGCCGGCTCCGCGGGCGTTGCTCGATGAAGGTTTCGCTGCGCTCACCTGCGCGTGCTGTGGCTCTGCGTCAGTCCGCGTCATCAGCGTCCTGCTTTTTCGCGAAGACGTAGCCCGCACCTCGCACCGTCAGCACACGTCGCGGAGCCTTCGGGTCGTCTTCGATCACCGCGCGAATGCGCGAGATGTGCACGTCGATCGAGCGGTCGAAGGCTTCGAGCGGGTGGCCCTTCAGCAGATCCATGATCTGGTCACGCGACAGCACGCGACCGGGGCTTTGCGCCAGCACCACGAGCAGGTCGAACTGATGGCTCGTCAGGTCGCAGGGCTGGCCGCTCAGGCGGGCCACGCGGGCGCCGAGGTCGATCTCGAGCCGGCCGAAGCGAAGCACTTCATCGGGGGCGGACACGGGCGCGGCACGGCGCAGCAAGGCCTTCACACGGGCCAGCAGCTCGCGCGGCTCGAAAGGCTTGGGCAGGTAATCGTCGGCTCCCAGTTCGAGGCCGACGATGCGGTCCATCGGCTCGCCGCGGGCCGTGAGCATCAGCAGCGGCAATTGGCGCGTGCGCGGGTTGCCGCGCAGCTCGCGGCAGAGGTCGAGCCCGTCGCCGTCGGGCAGCATCAGGTCGAGCACCAGCGCATCGAAGGACTCGACCGCCAGGCGCTCGCGCCCCTGTGCCAGCGAGCCGGCCACCTCGACCTTGTAGCCGGCACCGCGCAGGTAATCGCCCACCATCGCCGACAGGCGGGCATCGTCATCGATCATCAACAAGCGAGCACTCATGGACCCAGGCCCCCAAAGGACGGCCCGCGACGGGAGTGGTGGTCGCGCGGCCAGGACCGAATCAGAACACACGGCGCGCCTGCCTTACTTGACGGGGGCACTGGCGGCGCCACCGCGTTGCATGCGCTGGTGCATGCGTTCGCCGCGCTGCTTGATGCGCTCGCCGATCTTCACGCGCTGCTCGGGCGTGAGCACCGCGCTGATGTCGAGCAGCGCCTGCGTCATGCGCTTGCTGGCCTGGTCATGCTGGGCCAGCGTTTGCTGGCGCAGGGTCTCGACGGCACGGGCATCGACCACCGGCGCGGTGAAGAGTGCCAGGCCTTGCTCGTGCATGCCACGCGACGCGTCATGCTGAGCCTTCAGGTCGGCCGCCGCGGCCTGCACGATCTGCTTGATCTGGGTGCGCTGCGCGTCGGTGGCATTCAGCCCGTCGAGCAGGCGATCGACCGAGCGGGCCACGTGTTCGGGCGGGCCCATGAACATCCCCGGGCCGCCGAAGCCGCCACCGCGCGGGCCACCGCCATGCGGGCCGACCTGCGACTGTGCCCAGGCCGACACAGCCAGCGTGCCTGCCACGGCCATCACCAGGCCCAGCGCCACCCGCTTGATGCCTCGGCTGCGTTCAGCGCCGACGGCCTTGACTGTCGTTGTTTCAAACATCTTGAACTCCTTGCAGACATGGACACGATCGCCCATGAAGCCATGGTCGGCCCGACGGGTGAACCAGGGGTGGCTGAGGGGTAAAGATGTGTGAACGCTTCGCCATGGCAACCGCCATTGCCAACAGAAATGGATGGGTGCAATCCGATGGCGCGGCCTAGTCAGTCGATGACGACGCTCCTATGCTCGCGGGTTGGCCTCTGCATCACTGGCGGCCTTTGTCGCCTGGTACCTGCGCCCCGGTCAGCGGGTGCTTTGTGGTTCACTCCCATCTGGGGTGGGCGACCGGCCCGCCCCGCGCCGCTCACTGACAGACTTCTTCCAGATGCATGACCCTTTAGCTCTCTTGATCGAGCACGGACTTCTGCTTGTCTTCTCGGTCACCTTTGCCGCTCGGCTCGGCGCCCCGGTGCCCGCTGCGCCCATGATGGTGGTGGCAGGCGCCATGGTGGTGGCCGACCAGTTGTCGTGGCCAGCGGCCATGCTGCTCAGCATCCTCGCCAATCTGCTCGGAGATGGCGCGTGGTTCTGGGCCGGGCGCCACCATGGCCGCCGCGTGCTTCGCCTGTTGTGCCGCATCTCGATGTCACCCGACTCGTGCGTTCGCCAGAGCGAGTCGTTCCTTGGCAAGTGGGGCGGCGCCTCGCTCATTGCGGCGAAGTTCGTGCCGGGCATCTCGGTCGTGGCACCGCCCATGGCAGGAGCGCTGGGCATGTCGACCTTCCGATTTGTGGGCTACGAAACGCTGGCTGCGGCCATCTGGACAGGGGTCATGCTTGGCATGGGCGCCTTGTTCGCCACGCAAATCCAGCAGCTGCTGGACGCGCTCTCGACCACCGGGTTCGTTGCTCTCGCCGTGCTGGTGCTGGTGGCGGCAGGATATGTCGGCTTTCGGTACTGGAGGCGGCGCAAATTCCTGCGCACCGTGGAGATGCCGCGAATCAGCGTGGCGGAGCTGCAGGCACTGATGGACGGCGGACACGAACCCGTGGTGATCGACGTGCGATCGGACGCAGCGCACAGCGTTGACAGACAGCGCCTTCCTGGATCGATCGTCATCGCATTGAGCGACATCAAGACCCGCGCAAAAGAGCTGCGCCGCGATCGCCACATCGTCCTGTATTGCAATTGCCCCAACGAGGCCTCGGCTGCAAGCGGTGCGCTGCTGCTTGTAGAACTCGGCTTCGATCGCGTGCGACCACTGGCTGGCGGACTCGACGCCTGGATCGACGCCGGATATCGAGTCCTGTGACGGCAAAGACCGGGGTGTCGCCAAGTGGTCAACGCGACCCGTCATCCACTGCCACAATCGAGTTCCACTGCCCAGGCCATGCATGCATCGTGACGATGCACACCCTGCCTGGCGCTGTGTATTGGAGATCAAGCCATGAGTGAAAGTCTGTTTGCTTCCGTCCCTGAACTGGTCGCCGAAATCGCTGCCGGCCGCATGGTCGTGCTGGTCGACGACGAGGGCCGCGAGAACGAGGGTGACGTCATCCTTGCCGCAGAGAACGTCACCCCGGAGGCCATCAACTTCATGGCCCGCTTCTGCCGGGGATTGATCTGCCTCACGCTCACACCCGAGCGCTGCGATGAGCTGCAGTTGCCGCCCATGGTTCGGCGCAACGGCACCAAGCACGGCACGGCCTTCACGGTGTCCATCGAGGCCGCGACCGGCATCGACACAGGCATCTCTGCGGCTGATCGCGCTCACACCGTTCGTGTGGCCGTGGCATCGGAGTCGACGCCTGCCTCTCTCGTTCAACCCGGCCATGTGTTCCCGCTCCGGGCCGCCAGCGGCGGTGTGCTGATGCGAGCCGGCCACACCGAGGCCGGATGCGACCTGGCGCGTCTTGCCGGCAAGAAACCGGCAGCAGTGATCTGCGAGGTGATGAACGACGACGGGACGATGGCCCGCGTCCCCGAACTGGTCGAGTTCGCCAAGCAGCACGGCATCAAGCTCGGAACAATCGCCGACCTGATTCGCCACCGCAGCCGCCACGAACGCCTGGTGGAGCTGGAAGGCCAGCGCACCATCCCCACGCCCTACGGGCAGTTCAACGTGCGCGCGTATCGCGACAAGTTTGGCGGCGCGCACCTCGCGCTCACCGTGGGCGCATGGGCAGGCGACGAGATCGTGCCGGTCCGCGTGCACGAACCCCTCTCGGCGCTGGATCTGCTGGCCGAAGGCGACGGCCATTCATGGCCTTTGCCGCTCGCCCTGCGTGCAATTCAGGCCGAGGGGCGCGGTGCCGTGCTTCTGCTCAATGCAGGGTCGGAGACGCCAGACGATCTGTTGGCGCATGCCGTGGGCAAGGAGCAGTCGCCGCGGGTCATCTCGGGGTCGCAAGAGGCCGAACTGCGCACCTATGGCGTGGGCGCGCAGATCCTGCGCGACCTGAACATCTCACGCATGAAGATCCTCGGCAATCAGCGCCGCTTCCCGAGCCTGGGCGGCTATGACTTGCATGTGGAGTCCTTCCTGCCGCCGCAAGCCTTGCGGTAGCAGCTTCTTCGCGGCCTACCAGCAGACGAAGCCGCCGTCGACGACCAGGTCGACGCCGGTGCAGAAAGACGCGGCACGGCTGACCAGGAACACGGCCGGGCCGACCATCTCGTCCACCGTCGCCATGCGGCCCAGCGGCGTGTCGCGCTCGAAAATCTTCACCTGATCCGCCACTTCGGGGCGAAGGTTCATCGGCGTCGCGGTGTAACCCGGGCTGATCGTGTTCACGCGCACGCCGCGGGTCGACCATTCCATTGCCAGGCTCTTGCTCATGTGGATCACGGCCGCCTTGGAACTGTTGTAGTGCGCCTGCAGCAACCCGCGGTTGACGATCGAACCGGACATCGACGCGATGTTCACGATCGCGCCCTTCTTGCGAGGCAGCATCACCCGCGCCTGGGCCTGGCAACTGAGGAAGACGCCATCCACATTGATGGCGTGCACCTTTCGCCATTGGTCATACGGCATCTCTTCAGCCGGCGCTGCATTGGCAATGCCGGCGCAGTTCATGCCGATGCTCAGGGCACCGAGTCGCTTCTCCACCTCGGCCACCGTTCGCTCCAGGTCGGCGGCATTGGTCACATCGCCTGTCTGGACGCGTGCTTGCCTGCCGAACGCACGGATGCGCTCGGCCGTGGCTTCCAAGCCCTGCGCCTGCTGCGGCAGATCGAAACACGCCACATCGGCGCCCGCTTCGGCCAGGCCCACGGCGATGCGCTGCCCGATGCCGCTGCCGGCACCGGTGACGAGGGCGACCTCGCCCTGAAGTTTGAAGAGATCCACGCGTTGACTCCTGGTGAGTAGTTGCCCCGCCGGGGCTGCTATCAGGGCTGCTTCAAAAGGCGCCGCCCTGTTTCAAGATCGGTGATGAGGGTGCTGACCCAGCCGCCCCGCAAGGCGGAGCGGATCGCTTCGAACTTTCTGCGTCCTCCGGCCACGCCGATGCGCCGCCGGGTGGTCTTGATCTGCTCCGTCGAGATGCCGATCACGCGCTCGTCGAACGAGGTCTTCACATGGCGACCCGCCGCGTCGTAGAAGCGCATGCAGACGTCGCCCACGGCCCCGGCGTGTTTGAGGTCTTCGAGGTCCTGGTCGTTGAACACGTTGCCGCTCTCTCGCAGCATGCGCGAGGGCGGGATGGCGCCGATGCCGACCAGCAGCGCAGACAGGCTGTCGAAGCGCTCCATCGCCTGTCGGCACGAAGCATCGGCCAGCAAGGCCCGCTTGGCCGCCTTGGTCTCGACCACTCCCGGCGCCAGCATGAAGATGGGTTCGGCTTTGCTCACCTGCGCCAACCGCTCGGTAAGACGCGTGGCAAAGCGCTGTGCGCTGAGAACGCCCACCCCGCCCAGCACCTGCACGATGGTTTTGGTCTCTCCCGGAACCGTCGGCCGCATGGCGTTGACGGCAGCCAACAATGTCGAGCTCCACGACGAGACGCCGATCGACTCCAACGAGGGCGCCATCAGTTCGAGATAACTCGCCACCGTGGACGCCAGCGCCCGGGCCATCTCTTCGTCATCGACCAGTGCGGTCTCGTCGACCTCGACCAGAATCACTTCGTCGAGGCCGTAGTGCTCTTCGAGCTTCACCTCGTCTTCGGCGTGAACGCCCTCCGGCACATGCACCGTGATCTTGACGATGCCGAGCTGCTCGGCCTGCTTGAGCAGGCGCGAGACCCGGGCCTGCGAGAGGCCCAGTTGCTCGGCGATGCGCGCCTGGCCGATGCCGCGCTCGTGGTACATGCTGGCGACGCGGGTGGTCAGCCGAAGGAGGTCGGGGGTGGCGGTGGGCATGGCAGGCATGGTCGCGATTTTCGCTGCTGCTTCGACGTGAATCGACATGAAGAGGCTCCGCCTCACGCCACCGCGAGTTCCATGACACGTTCGCTGGTCGCCTCCGCCTTGGGGAGCACGCCGCGGGCCTCTCCGCGAGACAGCACCACCACGCGGTGTGACAGCCCCAGCACCTCATCGAGATCGGAGCTGACCACGATCACCGCCATACCTTGCCGCGCAAGGCTCGCAATGACCTCGTAGATCTGCGCCCGTGCCCCCACGTCGACACCTCGGGTCGGCTCATCAAGAATGATCACCTTGGGATTGCAGGCGATCCACTTCGCAATGACCAGCTTCTGCTGGTTGCCGCCCGAGAGCGATCCGGCCGTCTGCGTGGGCGCCCCCTTCACACCCAGGCGCTTGATCAGCCGCTCGGCAAAGGCGACCCCTCGCGAGGGCGTGAGCCAGCCTTTGGGTGCGACCTCGTTGAGGTTGCTGTAGGCCAGGTTCTCCCAGATCGAGTGGGCCAACACCACGCCGAGCGCCTTGCGATCGTCCGGCACCATCACCAGCCCTTGGCGGATGGCATCGATCGGTGACTTGGCCTTCAGTGCCGCCCCGCAGAGCGCGATCTCGCCCGACTGGATCGGGTCCACACCGGCAATGGCGCGCATGGCCTCGGTCCGCCCCGCACCCGCAATGCCCGCGAAGCCCAGCACTTCACCGGCACGCACCTCGAAGCTCAGGTTCTTGAAGCTGCCGTCCGGTGCGGTGAGGCCGCGCACGGACAAGGCGATCGGTGCATCCGCCGCGGGCGGCGGCACGTCAGGGAACAGCCGGTCGACGTTGCGGCCCACCATGTCGCGCACGAGCAGGCTCGGTGGGATCTGCGCCGTCGCGTACTCCGCCACCTGCTCGCCATCACGCAGCACCACGATCCGGTCGCAGATGCGCGCAATCTCGGCCAGGCGATGGCTGACGTAGATGAAGGACACGCCTTCGGACTTCAGCCGCTGGACCTGCTCGAACAGGCGATCGGTCTCTTCGTCCCCGAGCGCGGCCGTGGGCTCGTCGAGGATCAGCAGCTTGGCATTGAGGGTCAAGGCCTTCGCAATCTCGACCTGCTGCTGCGCAGCGACGCGCAGCGTGCCAACCTTTCGCGTCGCCGAGACGTCGAGCCCCAGGCGATGCAGCTGTGCCTGGGCCTTCTGCACCATCGACTCCATGTCCACCCGGCCGTTCTTCATCAGCAGCCGGCCGACAAAGACGTTCTCGGCGATGGTCAACTGCGGCAGCAGGCGCATTTCCTGGTGAATCAAGCCGATGCCGGCGCGCAGCGCATCGGCAGGAGACTGCGGCGCATACACGTGCCCTGCCCACCACATCCGCCCGCTCGCATCGGGCTGATGCAGCCCCGCGATCAGCGATGACAAGGTCGACTTGCCCGCGCCGTTTTCGCCCAGCAGCGCAACGCACTCGCCGGGCCGAACGTCCAGGTTGACGCCCTTCAGCACCGTGACCGCGCCGTAGGTCTTGCCGACGTTTCGCACACGCAGGCCCGCGTGATCGGGTGCCGGTTCGTCAGCGTTCATGGCCAGACTTCATTCGAGGACAGAGAGGCAATGTTGTGCAGGCCAAGCGCCCACCCTGGAACGGGCGCCCGGCTGCCACCATCAGGGGTGCTGCTTGATGAATTCGTCGACGTTCGACTTGAGCGTGAGCTTCGCGTCGGTCGGCTGATCCTTCGGAAGCGGCTTGCCTGCCAGCACGGCCGTGACGGCATCGACCGCCATCTTGCCCATGGTCCAGGTCTGCTGCGTTGCCGTGGCGTCGAGCGTGCCGTTCTTCACCGCGATCAGCGCGCCCGGGTCTCCGTCGAAGCCCACGACCCAGGCTTTCTGCGGCAGCTTCGCCAGCTTCACGGCCTGAGAAGCACCCATGGCAATGCCGTCGGCTTGGCCGACGATGATGTTGATCGTCGGGTCGCGTTGCAGCATGTCCTGCGCGATGCGGTTGCCTTCGTCGGCCGACCACCGCTCGGTCCATTGATCCTGGGTGACCTTGATGCCGCAGGATGCGAGGCCCTCGGTGAAGCCCTTGGTCCGGTCGACTTCGGGCGTGGTGCCGCGCTGGCCATGGATCATCACGGCCTTGCCCTTGCCACCCGTCTGCTGGCACAGCCACTTGCCCAATTCCGTGGTGGCGGCGACCGACTGCCCATAGATGAAGGTGTCACCCGGGTTGGAGTCGACATTGCGGTCCACGTTGATGACGGGGATCTTGGCAGCCCGCGCGGCCTTCACCGGCACGGCCGCGGCAGTAGCGCCGGCCGGGATGTAGATCAGCGCGTCGATCTTCTGGGCGATCAGGTCCTGGATCTGGTTGACCTGGGTCGTGGCGTCACCCTTGGCGTCCACCGTGATGACCTTGTAGCCCTTCTCCTTGCCGTAGGCCTCGACGCCCTGCTTGATCATGTTGAAGAAGTCGGCCTGCAGATTGGCCACGGCAAGGCCGATCGTCTTGCCCTGGCCCTGTGCCCAGGCAGCCGGAGCTGCCGCGAGAAAGGCGCCGGCAACGACTGCGAGCACAGTCTTTCGAAACTTGAACATGGGGTTGTCTCCTTGTTGGAATGAATTTGAAGAAACGGGTTTCAACGGGGTCTCAACGGGACTTGCGCTTGTTGGCGTCGACCATCACTGCGAGCACGATCACGACACCGACCACGATCTGCTGCACGAACGGCGAAGTCCCGACCAGGTTCAGGCCGTTGCGAAGCACACCTATCGTCAACACGCCCATCAGCGTGCCGAAGATGGATCCGATACCACCCGACAGGCTCGCCCCGCCGATCACGACGGCAGCGATGGTGTCGAGCTCATACCCCAGACCACCGCTGGGCTGCGAAGAGTCCAGACGCGTGGACATGACGACGCCCGCCAGGCCCGCAAGCAGACCGCAGACCGCGTACACGGCAAGCGTCACGCGCTTGACGGGAATCCCCGCGAGCCGGGCAACCTCGCTGCTGCCGCCGATGGCATACAGCGAGCGGCCGCCGGCGCGGTACTTCATGTAGATCCCGGCCACGATGGTCAAGACGATGAACAAGCCGACGGTCACCGACAGGAAGCCGAAGTAGCGCTCGATCGAGAGCGCGGAGAACCAGTCGGGGTAGCCCACGATCTGGCTGCCATCGGTGATCAGATTGGCCAGGCCGCGCGCGATGGACATCGTTGCCAGCGTCGCGATGAACGGCGGCAAGTTGCCTCGCGTGATGAGCAGCCCCGAGAAGGTGCCGCACAGAGCCCCCACCACCAAAGCCGCCGTCATCGCGACCGGCATCGGCAGGCCCTTCGCATTCGACAACCATCCCATCACCATCATCGACACGGCTAGCACGGAGCCCACGGACAGGTCGATACCGCCGATCACGATCACCGCCGTCATGCCGAGCGCCATGATGCCGAGCACCGTCAGCTGGTCGATGACGTTGACCAGGTTGCGCACGCTGAAAAAGGTGTCTGTCGCCATCGAGAACGCGATGCACAGAGCGATCAGACTGAACAGCGGCACATGGTCGGCCAGGCGTTCGACCAGCGGCCTCGCCTCGTGCCGCGTGGGCGCCAGCACGGCGCTGTTGCGCAGTGGGTTGGTTGTGGGGTCGAGGGCCATGGGAGCTCCTGAATTCACTTGTCGCCCTTGGTGTGGTTGCCGGTGGCCAGGCGTGCGCGGGCTACGGCATGGGCCCACGTGCGGCGGGCGGCAGTTGCGGCGTAGCCGGCTTCATCGCTAGACGCCGGCACCGGCGTGGTCTGTTGTGCCCTGGGGAGATCGCACAACGCATTCATGTCCCAGACACCCGCGCCTAGGCCGGCCATGTGGGCGACGCCGAGCGCAGACAGTTCGGGGTCGGTGCAGTGAACCACCGGCCGGCCGATGTACGAGGAAAGAAGGCAGCGCAGCTTGGCGTTGCGGGACGGCCCGCCGTCCACCAGCAGCCGCTGCACGCCGGAGACGCTGGCGTCCATCGCATCGATGACGTCGGCGACCTGGTGGGCGATGGAATCAAGCGCGGCAGCAAGAAGCTGGGCGCGATTCGTCGCGAGCGTCAGACCGCTGATCAGGCCGACTGCATGCGGGTCCCAGTACGGCGCGCCCAGTCCGTTAAAGGCGGGCACCAGGCAGAGTCCGGCGGCATCGGCCGTTGATGCTTGAGCAGCAGCGGATTCAGCATCGAGGCCAAACAGGTCGGCGGCCCACCGCAGCGTCGAGCCGGCTGCCCGAATATTTCCTTCGAACGCAAGCAGCGGCCCCTGGCCGGCGTCCCACGCCACGGTCAGGCACAGGCCTGGAGGCACGCGTGTCGCATCGTCAGTCAGCCCCATGACGGATGAGCCCGTGCCCATCGTCGCCTTGACCGCGCCGGAGGCGTAAGCACCATGCGCGAACAGCGCGGCGTGCGAGTCCGCCATCACCGCATGAACCGGTACACCTTCGAGCGCCGGATGGAGCTTGCCGGCATTGCCTCGTGGCGCACGCGAGGGCGCGACCTGAGGCAGGACTTGCTGCGGGATGCCGAACAGTCTCAGGAGTTCGTCATCCCAACTCGCCGTGCGCACATTGAGCAGTTGGGTGCGCGAGGCATTTCCGACTTCGATGGCGTCGTCGTCACCCAGCTTGACGAGCAGCCACGCGTCGATGGTCCCGGCGCGCAGTTCACCGTTGCGGCTTGCATGTCGATCGGCGTCGATGCGGTCCAGCAGCCAACGAATCTTCAGCGCCGAGAACATCGGGTCCAGTGGCAAGCCGGAGCGGGCCTGCACGAGCGCTTCGCCGCCGTCTGCAGCAAGCTGGTCGCGCAACTCGACCGTGCGCTGGTCTTGCCAACTCAGCAGCGGCGTCAGCGCCCGAGCGTCGTCCCTGCGCCAGACCAGCGCGGACTCACGCTGCGTCGAGAGGCCAACCGCGGCAACTGAGCTGCCCTGCTGTTGCGACAGGCACTGCGCAACGGCAGATCGCACGCTCGCCCAGATCTCCTCGGCGTCCTGCTCCACCCAACCGGCCTGCGGATACCGTTCGCCGACGGGCACGGATGCCTTGGCAACCATCCGGCCGCCGCGGTCGACGAGAACGCACTTGGTGGCGCTGGTCCCCTGGTCGATGGCAAGTACGTGGTCCACGGCGATCGTCCCAATGGCCTTTAATGGGCCCGCAGAAGTTCGCCTGCGGTCCTGGCGATGTTGGCCGACGTGAGGCCGAAGTATTCGAACAAGAACGAGGCGTTACCCGTGGGCGCGAAGTCGGTGACGCCCATGATCCGCATCGGCGTCGGGTGCTGCTGCGACACGAGTTCGGCGACCGCCGATCCCAGGCCGCCCCGCACCATCGCCTCTTCGACCGTGACGATCCCGCGCGTCTCTCTCGCCGCCGCCAGGATCGTCTGCTCGTCGAGCGGCTGAACCGACGCGGCATTGATGACCCGCGCGCTGATGCCCTCGCCCGCGAGTTGATCGGCCGCAGCCAACGCACGGGTCACCATGGTTCCAATCGCCACCAGCGTGACGTCGCTTCCTTGGCGAAGAACCGTGGCGCGCCCGAGTTCGAACGCGCGGCCTTCGGGCATCACGGCCGGCACCTTGGTGCGCCCGATGCGCATGTAGCAGGGGCGCGCGGCATTCACCGCCCAACGCATCGCCGATCGGGTTTCTTCAGGGTCGGCCGGCACGATGACGGCCAGGTCGCCGATGGCGCGCGTCCAGGCGATGTCTTCGATCGAGTGGTGCGTGGGCCCAAGTTCACCGTAGGCCATGCCAGGGCTCATGCCGCACAGCACGATCGGAAAGTCGGAGTAGACGACATCGGCCTTGATCTGCTCGAGCGCGCGCCCTGTGAGGAAAGGCGCGGCCGCGCAGACGAAAGGGCGCAGGCCCGCGTTGGCCAGGCCCGCCGCGACGCCGACCATGTTCTGCTCGGCGATGCCGACGTTGATGAGCCGGTCCGGAAACGCCTTGCGGAAGGCCCCGAGGTTGCTCGAGCCCACCGAGTCATTGCACACCGCCACGATCCGCGGGTCGGTCTGCGCCAGCGAGGCAAGTTCTTCGGCGAACGCCTGCCGGCAGTCGAAGCCGGTGCTGCTGTCTTCCTTGCTCACTCTGCCAGCTCCTTGATCGCCGCTGCAACCTGCGCGGCGCTGGGTACCTTGTGGTGCCACTCCACGCCGTTCTCCATGAACGACACACCCTTGCCCTTGATGGTGTTGGCGATCACCGCCCTGGGTTTGTCGCCCGGGGTGCGACCGAGCACATTCAACAGTTCGTCGTAGGAATGACCATCGATGACATGCGTTTCCCAGCCAAAGGCCGTCCACTTGTCGGCCAGCGGCTCGAGCTCGTTCGTGTCGGCCGTGCTGGCGCCTTGCTGGAAACGGTTGCGGTCGACGATGGCGGTCAGATTCCCCAACCGACGCTGCGCCGCATACATCGCAGCCTCCCAGTTGCTGCCCTCTTGAAGCTCGCCGTCGCCGAGGACGACAAACGTGCGCCATGGCTGCCGCATGATCTGCGCCGCGGTCGCGCATCCGACACCCACCGGAAGGCCATGCCCCAGCGGGCCTGTGTTGGTCTCGACGCCAGGCACCTTGCGGCGGTTCGGGTGCCCATTGAGCGGCGACAGCGGTGCCGCAAAGTCGGCTAGGCGAGCGGGAGGGAAGTAGCCCGAGGCGGCCAAGACCGAATACAAGGCGGCAGCGCAGTGCCCCTTGCTCAAGATGAAGCGGTCACGCTGCGCCCATGCCGGTTGAGCGGGGTCGATCCGCAGCACGCCCTCGAACAGAGTGACCAGGATGTCGGTGACGGACAGGTCACCACCGATGTGTCCGAGGCCCGCCTTGTCGATCGTCGCGATGATCTGCCGGCGGATGTGGTTCGCGCTCGATCGCAGCAGCGGAATTCGCTGCGCCGACGTACCCACATCGAAGGTTTCGCGCCTGGCGCGCCAGAGCGCCAGCGCCGTCGGATCGCTGACCAAAGCCGCAGATGCTGCCGCATGTTGCTGTGTTTGCATATTTATTCATGCATGAATGCTTGATCAATAATTTAGAGGATTCTGGGCGGGTCGTTATCCGGGCTTTCCCCAACCGAGATCATTCGAGGCGCTCGTGCCCGCAGTCATCGCCAAAGCAGTCAATCGCTTGGGGAGCGCGGAGTTGGACTTGCGGGCATCGTTGGCGCACACGGCAATCGTCGCGGCGGGCTTGCGAGCAGGCGGCTGAGACGGCATCACTTCACAAGTCCAAAGGCGCGAAGGCCTTCTGACAATGTTCCGTCCCTGCAGGCCGGCGTTGCGCGGGCCCTGGCCAAATAAAAAGGCCCCTGGGTTGCAGGGGCCTGGACTTGCTGGAGGAGAGGGAGGGATTCGAACCCTCGGTACCTTGCGGTACGCCTGATTTCGAGTCAGGTACATTCGACCACTCTGCCACCTCTCCGAATTCTGTGGGGCGTCGGCGGGTCTGTGCCGAGCCGCAGATTCTAGCTCAGGCTTTCAACAGATCCTGGCCGCCGAGATACGGACGCAACGCTTCGGGCACGGTGATCGAGCCATCTGCGTTCTGATAGTTCTCGAGCACGGCCACCAGAGTCCGCCCTACCGCCAGGCCCGAACCGTTCAAGGTGTGCACCAGCTCGTTCTTGCCTTGTGCGTTCTTGAAGCGCGCCTGCATGCGCCGCGCCTGGAAGGCCTCGCAGTTCGAGACGGAGCTGATCTCGCGGTAGGTGTTCTGCGCCGGCAGCCACACCTCGAGGTCGTAGGTCTTGGTCGAGCCGAAGCCCATGTCGCCGCTGCACAGCGTCACCACGCGGTACGACAGGCCGAGCTTCTGCAGCACCGCCTCGGCGTGGCCGCGCATTTCTTCGAGCGCTTCGTAGCTCTTGTCGGGATGCGTGATCTGCACCATCTCGACCTTGTCGAACTGGTGTTGCCGGATCATGCCGCGCGTGTCGCGCCCTGCACTGCCCGCCTCACTGCGGAAACAGGGGCTGTGCGCCGTGAGCTTGATGGGCAGTTGGTCGGCCCCGAGCACAGTTTCGCGCACGCTGTTGGTCAGCGAGATCTCCGACGTGGAGATGAGGTACTGCTCGGGCTGCGACTCGTCGCCGCCGCGGCTCACCCAGAACATGTCTTCCTTGAACTTGGGCAGCTGGCCCGTGCCCTCAAGCACTTCTCGGTTGACGATGTAGGGCGTGTAGCACTCGGTGTAGCCGTGCGCCTGGGTTTGCGTGTCGAGCATGAACTGCGCGAGCGCGCGGTGCAGGCGCGCGACCGGGCCGCGCAGAAAGCTGAAGCGCGAACCGGAGAGCTTGGCACCGGTGTCGAAGTCCAGGCCCAGCGGGGCGCCGAGGTCGACGTGGTCCTTGACCGGGAAGTCGAAGCTGCGCGGACCTTTGCCGTCGGGGCTCCAGCGGTGCAGTTCGACGTTGCCGTTCTCGTCGTCGCCCTCGGGCACGCTCGCGTGCGGCAGGTTGGGCACGCTCATCAGCATCTGCGAGAGCTCGGCCTGGATCGCTTCGAGCCGCTCGGCTGAGACCTTGAGTTCGTCGCCCAGGCCACCCACTTCGGCCATCACGCCCGCGGTGTCTTCGCCTTTGGACTTGAGGTGGCCGATCTGCTTGGACAGACTGTTGCGCTTGGCTTGCAGTTCTTCGGTGTGCGTCTGCAGGGTCTTGCGCTCCGACTCCAGCGCCTGGAAACGCCCGACGTCGAGAAATGGCTGAGGCGATTTGCGCTTTTCCAGCGTGGCGATGACGCTTGCGAGGTCTTTGCGCAGCAGGGTGATGTCAAGCATGGGACGGGCTTTCGGTCGCGGTACAGCAAAGGGCTGGAATTGTAGGGTGCCACCTCTTGGGCGGCCCTTGAGCCAAGGCAGTGAAAAGGCCACCTGCGCGACGGCCTGGGCAGTGGCGTCGCCTCAGCGAATCGGGTGCGAGTGCAGCGCCGAATCGACGTGGCTGTCTTTCAAACCCTTGGGCAGCGGGAACTGGATGGTCTCTTCCACGCCCGGCATCTTGCGAACCGACACGGCCCCGAGATCGCGCAGGCGCGCGATCACCTGATCTACCAAGATGTCGGGGGCCGACGCACCAGCGGTGAGGCCGACACGCCGCTTGCCGTCGAACCACTCGGGCTTCAGGTCTTCGGGCTGGTCGACCATGTAGGCGGCCGCGCCGAGGCGCTCGCCCAATTCGCGCAGGCGGTTGCTGTTGGAACTGGTCGGGCTGCCGACGACGATCAGCACGTCCACCTGCGGAGCCAGCACCTTCACTGCGTCTTGCCGGTTCTGCGTGGCGTAGCAGATATCTTGCTGCTTGGGCTCGCGCACGGTGGGGAAGCGGCGCTTCACCGCTGCGAGGATCTCGGCCGCATCGTCCACCGACAGCGTGGTCTGCGTCACCACGGCCAGCTTCTCGGTCTGCGCCACCTGCACGTGCTCCACGTCGGCCACGTCTTCCACGAGGTAGATGCCCTCGGTGAGCTGACCCATGGTGCCTTCGACCTCGGGGTGGCCCTTGTGCCCGATCATCAGGAAGTCGTAGCCTTCCCTGTGCAGCTTGGCGACTTCCACGTGCACCTTGGTGACGAGCGGGCAGGTGGCATCGAACACGCTGAAGCCGCGGCGCGTGGCTTCGCGACGGATCTCCTGGCTCACGCCGTGCGCGCTGAACACCAGTGTCGCCCCGGGCGGCACCTCGGCCAGGTCTTCGATGAAGATCGCTCCCTTGGCCTTGAGGTCGTTGACCACGTAGGTGTTGTGCACGATCTCGTGGCGCACGTAGATCGGTGCGCCGAACTTCTTCAGCGCACGTTCCACGATCTCGATGGCACGGTCGACGCCGGCGCAAAACCCGCGCGGCTCGGCCAGCAGTACCTCTTCCAAAGTTCGCGTTTCAGCAGTCATCACAGCACCCCGATCACATGCACTTCGAACGTTACCGGCTGGCCGGCGAGCGGGTGGTTGAAGTCGAACAGCAGCCAGTCGCTGCCCACCTCGCGCACGACGCCGGCGTAGGCGCCCTGCCCGTCCGGCGTAGGGAATTGCACCACGTCGCCAACGCCGTAGCGTTCGTCGGGGTCGCCCAGCTGATGCAGCAGCGAGAGCTTCACACGCTGCAGCATGTCGGGGTTGCGGTCGCCGAAGGCTTCGCCTGCGGGCAGCTGGAAGGAGGTGCGTGTGCCTTCAGCCAAGCCCATCAAATGCGCTTCCATCGCCGGGGCCAACTCACCCGAGCCGAGCGACAGCGTGGCCGGCTTGTCGGCGAAGGTGTTGATGATGTCGGCACCGTCGGGGCCGCTCAGCCGGTAGTGCAGGGTCAGGAACGAGCCCTGCTGCACGTGATTGACAACGTGGTTCAAAGAATTTCCTGGTGGTGAAGGCATCGCCTTAGCCAACGCCATGCGCCGCTTAGACTGCGCTCAATTTTAGGTGCCTTGCCTGGCAGGCCGAATCCATGGTGCTCAAAGACCTTCCCCCTGATGCCAGACCCCGAGAAAAACTGCTTGCGCGGGGCCCGGCTTCGCTGGCCGACGCCGAGCTGATCGCCCTGCTGCTGCGCACCGGGCTGCCGGGCACCTCGGTGCTGCAACTGGCGCAGCAACTGCTCACCGAATTCGGCGGACTGACGGGGTTGCTGCAGGCCGAGCCGGACGACCTCAAGCGCATCAAGGGCCTGGGGCCCGCGAAGCGAGCCGAGATGAGCGCCGTGCTTGAACTCGCTCGCCGGTCACTGGCGCAAGAGCTGATGCAGCGCCCGCTGTTCGATTCGACGACGCGCGTGAAGGAATATCTGCGGCTGCAGATCGGCGGGCGGGAGCACGAGGTGTTCGTGGTGCTGTTTCTCGACGCGCAGAACCGGCTCATCCGCCTCGAAGAACTGTTCCGCGGCACGCTGACGCAAACGAGCGTCTACCCTCGCGAGGTGGTCAAGCGCGCGCTCGACTTGAACGCCGCCGCGGTGGTGCTCGCGCACAACCACCCGTCCGGCGCGGCAGAGCCCTCGCGTGCCGACGAATTTCTGACGCAGACGCTCAAGTCGGCACTGGGCTTGATCGACGTGCGCGTGCTGGACCACCTGGTCGTCACACGCAGCGAGGCCGTGTCCTTCGCCGAACGCGGCCTGCTGTAAAGCACCTTGCGCTTCAGCCCACGCGCACGAGCGCCACGTCGACCACGTGGTGCGCACGCGTGAGGCGCTGCAGGAACCACCGGGCGACGCGGCCGGGTGGCGTGTCCTTGCGGTAGGCGGCACGAATCGGGTACTGAGAGGCTTCGAACGGAAAACCTTCAACCTGAATGGTCTGCAACAGGCCTTGTTCGATGTCCGCTTCCACTTGTGGCCGCGGCATGTGGCCCCAGCCGAAGCCGGCGCGCAGAAACTGCTGCTTGACGCCGGCGCCCGCGAGCCGCCACGTGAGCGGTGACAGAACGTCGTAGTCACGTCCGGATGTGAGCCCGGAGCGGTCGGTCGAGACCAGTTGCACGTGCTGCTCCGTGACCGTCCGCGGGATGAGCCCGCGGTACGCCGCCAACGGGTGTTCCGGTGCCACCACCGTGACGGCCGGCACATGGAGCATGTGCTCGGACAACACGCCCTCAGGCAGCTCAGGCTGCGGGCCGATGACCGCCAAGTCGCATTGCGCGTCCATCAGCGGTTGCAGCACGGCACCGAGCACGTCCATCTGCAGGCGCAGTGGTGTGCCGGGAAACTCGCGCCGAAAGTCGCCGACCGCTTCGGTGAGCCACTCAAGCGGATACAGCGCATCGACCGCGACCGACAGCTCGGGCTCCATGCCCTCGCTGAGGCTGCGTGCGCGCGCCTTGAAGCCATCGACACCACGCGCCAGCGCCCGTGCATCGGACAGCAGCGCACGCCCTTCGTCGGTAAGGACGGGCAGGCGGCCACTGCGGTCGAACAGGCTCACACCGAGCTGCTGCTCGAGCTGCGCGATGCTCTCGCTGACCACCGACTGCGAGCGCCCCAGCTTGCGCGCCGCAGCCGAGAAACTGCCCCGCTCGACGCAGGCCAGGAATATCTTCAATTGATCGAATGTGAACCCGTCGCGCATGACTGTCAGGGTGTTGAGGTGGAGAAAGGCAGCGACAGGTAGTGCTGGCCGAGTGCGGTCAGTACGCCATTGGCGCCGAGCAGGCTGGTGTGGTGCGTGTCATCGCTCCAGCGGCCGGTGAACCAGGCATAGCGGAAGACGTCGGCGCGGTTCTCGCAGATGGCCACCATGTCGGTCATCTGGGCCTTCTGCTTCTCGACCGTGTCGATTTGCGCGCTGCCATCGCCGTTGTGCCAGTTGGCAAACTCGGTCACCCAGAACGGCTTGTTGTACTTGAGCAGCTCATCGAGCTTGCCCGCCAAACCGTAGTCGTACCAGTGGAAGCCGATGTAGTCGATGTGCGGGTCGCGCCCGCCGTTGGCGTTGCGATAGGCCGTGTAGAACGCGTCGAGCCAAGCAACTGGCGTCGTGAAGCCCGCCAGGTTGCCATAGGTGATTTGCGGCCCGACCAACTTCACGCCGGTGTCGGCCGCGATCTTCTCGTAGCGCGGCCACACGCCTGCCGCCTTCTGCGGCGTCATGGTCGCCTGGCCCGAGAGATTGGGCTCGTTGAGCAGCAGCAGGTGCTTGACCGCCGGACGCGCCTTCAACCACGCGGTGACGTCGGCTGCGTTGAAATCGTCGTTCCACAGCATCGGCACAAAGTCCATGCCGTAGGCCGCGACCGGGTCGGCGGGCGTGTTGCCGTTGGGCTTCGAGCCCCAGCCGTACCACCAGCTGACCCCGGGGGCGAGCGCCGCCATGTCGGCCACGCTGGAGATGTCATAGGCAATGCCGCGCTTTGCACTCTTGGGTGCAGCGGGTGAAGGCGCAGGGCCTGGGCCTGATGGTGGTGGAGCCGGAGGAGGCGGTGCCGGTGGCGAAGGGGGTGTAGGCGCCGCAGGGCTGGGTGCAGTGCCATCACTGCCACCACCACCGCAAGCAGCGAGCGTTGCAAGCACGCTGCCGAACAGCGTGCCCACCATCAGCCGGCGGCGAGCCAGCAGGCCTGGGCCTGAAACAGGATTCATGGGTCGGGTTCTCAGAGAGACTTAAAAATCGATCAGTGTCTGGAGATCGTCGGCGTCAACGGCGCCATCTTTGGACAGCGCTGTCTGCGCGGCCAGCAAACTCGGGCCTTTTGTGAAATGGCGCGACGCTTGGCAATCGAAGCTGATGCAGCCGGCCGCACGGCATCACTGGAACCGCTTCCACTCTGGGCACTTCGGCACGCCGACAGAGAACTTGCAAGCGGCAGGGTCAGCGTGGTCGACGCAACGCCCGCACGCAGGCGCGACGACTTCTTCCAAGTCTTCATGTGTCAGAACTCCCGGCACTTCTTTTGATCGAGCCCATCGCAGCGAGGCGTGGGCTTCTGTGTGTCTTTGAACCAGCGATCGCATCGAGCCGCGACACACTTGTTCACCAGCGGACAACAGGCAGCAGTTTGCATACCAATTCATTGCCAGTGGTGTTTTTGTGTTCGAGCTGACACTTCTTGGCAGCATCTCGTTGCAACTGCGATGGGCCTTATTGGCAATGGCGATGCTTGGACCAAACTTTGTCGTCTCGAGCGCCGTGGCCTGCCCTCTCGCTGCCCGAAGGTAAGCTGTCACCGTGACCGCGAACGACCCCAAGAAAGCACGCAGCCTGAGTGACCTCGGTGCGATCAAAACCGCTCTGCAGAAGGCCGCCCGCGAAGAAGCTGAACGCGCGGCCCGTCAGCGTGAAGAAGACGCCCGGCTGCGCCGCGAGCGCAACCTGTTCTCGCTCAGCGTGGGTCCGGTGCAGGCCATGCCCGATGCCCGCCGTGCCCGCACCGCCCCTCGCCCGCCCGAGGCAGAACCACTTCAACGCCAGCGTGACGAACAGGCGGCACTGCGCGAAACCATCTCGGACGAGTTCAACGTCGACAGCCTGCTGGAGACCGACGACACGTTGTCGTACCGGCGCATGGAGATCGGGCTGGACGTGGTGCGCAAGCTTCGCCGCGGCGGCTGGACGATTCAGGCGCAGCTCGATCTGCACGGCCTTCGCCGCGACGAGGCACGGGATCAGCTGGCGGAGTTTCTGCGGGACGCCACGCAGCGCGGGTTGCGATGCGTGCGCGTGGTCCACGGCAAGGGCCATGGCTCGCCGGGCCGCGAACCGGTGCTGAAGACCAAAGTGCGCAGCTGGCTGGTTCAGAAGCAGGAAGTGCTCGCCTTCGTGCAGGCTCGGCCGGCCGAAGGCGGAAGCGGCGCGCTCGTCGTGTTGCTGCGCGCCGCTGCCTGAAGCGACGCTGGGGCGACTCTAGGCCCCGTGCTTGTTGCGCATGAAATCGGCCGTCTTGAAGAACGATTCTTCAAGGCGCTGGGCCAAGACGGGGTCGACGATCACCTCGTCCATCGCCTGCTTCATGCACGCCATCCACTGATCGCGCTCGGCGATGCCGATGGCAAACGGCAGGTGCCGAGCCCGCAGAAACGGGTGGCCGAAGCGGTCGACGTAGTGAGCCGGGCCGCCCAACCAGCCGCACAAGAACCAGAAGAGCTTGTCGCGAGAGCCGTCCAACTCCGTGGGGTGCAATGCGCGGAGCCCGGCAAATGCGGGCTCCAGGTCCATCAGGTCGTAGAAGCGGTCGACGAGTGCGCGAACAGCGGCTTCGCCGCCCACCCATTCATATGCGGTTGCGGGTCGGGTCGTGTCGTTCATCAGGTGAGGTGCAAGGCCGGGTCAGGGACCGGCGAGTTTGGCGGCAACGGCCACGATGCCTTTGCCCGCTTCGCTGCCCGGAAAGGTTTCCAGCAAAAGCTGGCGGCGCTGCACGGCCTCGCGCACCGCCGTGTCGGTAGGTATTTCGCCGAGCAGCTCAAGCTTGACGGCGGGGCTGCCGGCCGGCAGGTTCGGCGTGACGAAGCGGTCGATGACCTGCTGCAGCTGGCCGCGAACCACACGGCCCTCGTTGCTGCGGCTGACCTGGTTGACCACCAGCGCGATCGCGCTGCGCTGCTGCTGCGTCGCCAGCACCTTGATGGTGGCGTACGCATCGGTGAGCGAGGTCGGCTCGGGCGTGGCCACGACCAGCACCTCGGTCGCGAGCGAGACAGCGAACAACACCACGTCGGAGATGCCGGCCCCGGTGTCGAGCAGGATGCGGTCGTAGCGCGGAGCCACCACCTCGATGATCTTCAGCAGCTGTTCACGGATCTCGGCGGTGAGGCGCGAATACTCCACCAGCCCCGAGCCGGCCAGCAGCACCGAGAAGCCGCCGGGCGCCGGCAAGATGGCTTCTTCAAGCGAGGCCTTGCCGGTGAACACGTCGTGCAGCGTGATCTTGGGAAAGAGGTTGAGCACCACGTCGAGATTCGCCAGACCAAGGTCGGCATCGAGCACCAGCACACGCTCGCCGCGGCGGGCCAGCGCTGCGGCCAGATTGGCCGATACAAAGGTCTTGCCCACGCCGCCCTTGCCGCTGGTCACGGCGAGGATGCGGGCACGCCTGGCAGGCGGCGACGCGGTGGGGTTCGTGGCGGTGCTCATGGATTCTCGATATCGGGGAACTGCGAGGTGGCGAACAACAGGCCCTTTTCTTCCGCGCTGACCAGCGAGACAGGCGGCATCTCGAGACAGGCGCGGTTGCGGCCTTCGTGCTTGGCACGGTAGAGCTGCTGATCGGCACGCTCGATCCACAGCGGTGCCGACGAGCGCACCCACTGCGGGGCAAAGGCGCCACCCAGGCTGATGGTGACCTTCAGGGTCTCATTGAGCGCAATCACGACCTCGCGCTGCTCGACCTTGCGGCGAATGCGCTCGGCCACGGTCTGCCCGAACGCCGGAGGGCAGTTGGGCAGGATGATGGCGAACTCTTCACCACCGAAACGCGACACCGTGTCCATCGGCCGCACGCATTCCATCAGGCACATCGCCACGGCCTGGATCACCAGGTCGCCAGCGGCATGGCCGTGGGTGTCGTTGACGAGCTTGAAGCGGTCGATGTCGACCATCAGCACCAGCGCCGGTTCACCGGCACGCGCCACGCGATCGATCTCACGGGACAGCGCCACTTCGAAATGGCGGCGATTGGCCAGCCCGGTCAAGGGATCGCGGCTGGAGAGGTCGCAGAGCGCGTCGATCACGGCCTGCAGCCACGCGGCCGAACCGACCGCGTTCAAGTCGGGCAGCGCATGGCCCGACTGCGTCAGCAACTGCAAAGCCGCTCCCAGCTTGAGCTGTGAGGGTTCTGTGGGAGCTGGTGATTGGGACACGGCCGGTATTTGTTACGGGCCAGTCTATCGCGCTCGCCCTGCCCGGTCGCGTCGATTTGAAACGTGAATACCTGCCAACTTGGGGTTTTGTCACGCCTCAAGCACCGCAGACTTCAGACCGATAAACCCCGGAGAGCCCGTGCGGAACAAGCGGCGGGCCATCCACAAGAGCGACCCTGTCTGGAGCCTTCATGAGTGCAGCTGCATCCCCCGCCGAACTGTCCGCCCTGCGCAACGTGGTGGGTGCCGATCGCGGGGAACAGGAGTTCGGCTTCAGTACCGCTGATTTCGATCGCGTGCGCCAGCTGATCTACCAGCACGCCGGCATCAGCCTGCATGCGGGCAAGCAGGCGATGGTCTACAGCCGCCTGTCGCGCCGCCTGCGCGACACCGGGCAACGCTCGTTCGGGCAGTACCTGCAGTCGCTGGAAAGCACCGCCGCGTCGGACCCGGAATGGCAGGAGTTCGTGAACTGCCTGACCACCAACCTCACCTCGTTCTTCCGCGAGGAGCACCACTTCCAGGTGCTTGCCGCCGAACTGAAGACACGCAGCAGCCCAGGCCTGCGCGTCTGGTGCAATGCAGCATCGACGGGCGAGGAGCCCTATTCGATCGCGATGACCTGCGCCGAGGCGCTGAGCTCCACCGGCTCCCTCAAGATCGTGGCGAGCGACATCGACACCAAGGTGCTGGCCACCGCCAGCCGCGGTGTTTACGGTGCCGATGCGCGCGGCCTGTCACCCGAACGGCTGCGTGCGCACTTCTTGCGCGGCAAGGGCGCCAACAGCGGCTCCATCCGCGTGAAGCCGGAGTTGGCCCGCCTGATCGAGTTCCGCACGCACAACCTGATGGAAGCCCGCTGGTCGTTGGGCGAGCCCTTCGACATCGTGTTCTGCCGCAACGTGATGATCTATTTCGATGCACCCACGCAGCGCCGCGTGCTGGAGCGCATCCATGGTGTGATGAAACCCAAGAGCCTTCTGTTCGTGGGCCACTCGGAAAACTTCACCGAGGCGAAAGACCTGTTCCGCCTGCGTGGCAAGACGGTTTACGAGCGGGTCTGAGCGCAGGCCCTACGTCGCCAGCACTCAAGCCGAGCCCATTCCACACCGATATCGGAACACCATGGCATTGATCTCATCCTCGAACCCTGTTGCCGGTTCCCGCCTTGAAAAGCTGAAGGCACAGGCGCGCAAACCGGGCGAGGCCTCGTTCTTCTTCTACGACGCGCACTTCAAGAACGACGCGGTAAAGATCTTGCCTGGCGAGTACTTCGTGCACAACGAAGACATGCTGATCATGACCACGCTGGGCTCCTGCATCGCCGCCTGCCTGTACGACCGCAACGCCAAGGTCGGCGGCATGAACCACTTCATGCTGCCCGACGGTGCCGGCGACTCGGGCCGCTACGGTTCGTATGCGATGGAACTGCTGATCAACGAGATGATGAAACGCGGCGCCACGCGCATGACCATGGAAGCCAAGGTCTTCGGCGGCGGCCAGGTCGTGAGTGGCATGACCACGATGAACGTGGGCGAGCGCAACACCAACTTCGTGATGGATTATCTGAAGACCGAGCGCATCCCCATCGTCTCCAAAGACGTGCTGGATGTTTATCCGCGCAAGGTGTGCTACCTGCCCGGCAGCGGCAAGGCGATGGTCAAGCGCCTGGCGCCGACGAACACCGACGCCCTGCTGGCACAAGACCGCGCAGCGGCACAGAAGGCCGTACCGGCAAGCACCGGCGGCGGCTCGGTGGACCTGTTCTGACGCAACGAGACATTGCGGACAAGAGAGACAACATGGCAAAGACACGCGTGGTGGTAGTGGACGATTCGGCGCTGGTGCGCAGCCTGCTGACCGAGATCATCAACCGACAAGTCGACATGGAATGCGTCGGCGCTGCGGCCGACCCGCTGGTGGCGCGGGAAATGATCCGCAACCTCAACCCGGACGTGATCACGCTCGACGTCGAGATGCCGCGCATGGACGGCATCGACTTTCTCGCCAAGCTGATGCGCCTGCGGCCGATGCCGGTGGTGATGGTGTCGACGCTGACCGAGCGCGGTGCCGACGTGACTCTGCGCGCGCTGGAGCTCGGTGCGGTGGATTTCGTCGCCAAGCCCAAGATCGGTGTGGCCGATGGCCTGCGCCTCCTGGCCGAAGACATCACCGACAAGGTTCGCATCGCCGCCAAGGCACACATCCGCAAGACGCACCACGTGCCGGCGCCAGCGCCTGGCACGGCTGCGGCCTCTGCCAAACCTGCGGCACCGGTGACGTCCATCGGTCGGCTGTCGACCGAGAAAATCATCTTCATCGGCGCCTCCACCGGCGGCACCGAAGCGACCAAGGAATTCCTGGTCAACCTGCCGCCCGATTCGCCGGCAGTGGTGATCACGCAGCACATGCCGCCCGGCTTCACCAAG
>Ga0307515_10004514_pt1 | contig 28774 bp, 22 predicted proteins | sample 17_EM_MG_FD_194513 | JGI IMG/M metagenome (GOLD analysis project Ga0307515, IMG submission 194513) | Populus trichocarpa ectomycorrhiza microbial communities from riparian zone in the Pacific Northwest, United States - 17_EM | ecosystem: Host-associated > Plants > Roots > Unclassified | place... | reverse complement strand
AGTGACTCGTTTATTCCTTTTAACCCATATACCTTAGTTACGTAAGAGGGTCTATAGGTTACGGATAGTAGTAGGGTTGTATACTTTAAAGATAGCTTCTATAAAGTCCGCGAAGTCTTCCTAGTATTACTCCTATAGGTCGACGTTTATAAGCTTAAAATATTTATATTTAAGAACTTTAAATTTAATGTAGTTGTTAATGTTAGGTATAGACGTAAGGTCGGCTCCCTGCCTCCACTTTTCCTAGCCTTTATTAACTTGCTTCCTTAGGTCTGCCATATTATATAGTATAGTGTAGTACGCAGTAGGTAGAAGAGGTCTTATAGTGGTCCATAAAGGCAGTTAATGTCCGTAACGGTTTGCAGAAGGGTAGGGGGTTTCCGTAAGGTCTTATAACGGTCTATAGAGGTAATTAATAGGTCCGTAGTAGTTTATAGAAGGGTAAGAGTATCCGTAAGGGGTCTTAATAGGTCTATAGTAGTTCGTAGAGGGGTAGGAGGTCTCCGTAACGGTCCGTAAAGGTAATTAGTAGGTCCGTAGTGGTTTGCGGGAGGGTAAGGGGTTCCGTAAAGGTCTGTATTCGCGTTTATAAACTTCCGGTAAACCATACTAAGACTTAAATAAGTATACAGAGTTGGTAATAGGTCCGTAATCCCCGACTTCCAACCTTCTAGTAGGTCGTACTAGAAGTCTAAACGGGTAGTCGCTGTCGAGTATTGCTTAAGGGAGGTGTCGAGTAATTGCTGATTTGTGCGCGCTTACTGATCAGTGTTTGTACCAATTTAATAGCATAAGTAAGTCAGATCCAGGGGCACGAAATACGTATAGTATCGTATACTCTTTTAGATAATAGTAACTGTCGATTATATAAAGCAGACTACGTGGTCTATATACTAATGCACCTCCCCCCTAATTAGTTAGTGCTTCATAAGTGCACCAGACGCGTAAGCGAGTGGTTAGTGCACTGAACGCGTAAACGCGTACCTGGTGTACTGAACGCGTAAGCACGCGGTTAGTACAACAGGTGCTGTAATTATACAATTCTACCCTTAGCCCTCCTACTTCTAGGTAAGTAACTATTAGACCTCTTTTTAGATTCCTTTTTAAAGAGGATACTAGTAGCTATAGGGGTAAGCTAATAGGCGTTTTAGCTATAGGAATACTTTTATTTATAAATAATAAAGGCGAGTTAACTAATATAGGTAATCCTTATTAGGACGTGCTTGGTATAATACTAACGCCTCTTTCTTAAATAGGTATTAATAGCTAAAAAGCTAATAGATTTATTATATTAAAAGTATATTATAGATATATTTATAGTATAAGAGCTAAGCTCTCTTCTACTTATTTAATTCTAATATTAGTAACTTCTAGTCCTATAATAGCTAATCTCCTACTTTTTAATAGTAGGTTCTTATTTAGAATAAAAAAGCTAGTTAAGTGCCTTTTTAAACTATACTTATTTACTACTTAGTCTAATATTACCCTTCTTAATATCCTAGGCACGAGCGCGAAATTAGTTAGCTATAGTTAAATAGTATTCTTAATACTATATTTTAGATAATTAAGTCTATTAATAAGGGCCTTATTAACTTATGGCATTACTTTATAAAATAGGTAGACGGTAAGCTTTTAGGTAGTAAAAAAAGCAGTAAAAAACTATATATTTATATAGTCTATTAAGAATACCTACTTTAGGCCTATTAGTAATCTTTTATATAGGTGCTCTATCTCTAGGTCTATCCAGTATTTTTAGTCCTTAGTAACCTCTCTATTCTTACTACGCTTTAATTTAATTCTTAAATTCTTTTTAGTCTTTTTCTAGTTTGCATCTAGCTATTAAATCCTTTAAATCCTTAAACTTTATAATTCTAGTATTAACTGTTTAATGTTACGGCACTGTTACAGACCCTAGTCAGGGACTCGGCCGAGCTTGGCCGACCCTTGGCGCCATGTATACAAACATGTCCTTTCTTCGACCTTCTTCCAGTCCTCGTCTTGGAATTCTCGTTCACTGGCTACTAATAGATTCTGTTCTTTTAACTAAGCCTTTACATTTAACTCTAAGGCTAAACACTTTATTTACCTAATAAAACTTTTTTCTATATTGCGGAAGCTTAATCTTCCTAATTTTCTACTTTAATCTATTCTTATAAATAGCTAGCTTATACTCTTATCTCTTCTTAAAAATCTTAAGTCTTTAGCCTTTTGCCTTTATTAAGTGCTAAAGTAGCTTATTATCCTACTTCTTTTACGTCTTATAAAGCAATAGATATTATATCTAATAGAGTCTTAATCCATATTGCCGATTCTTCCTCTATAGTAGATTTAATATTTACCTCCATTATTATATCCTTAAGGTCTATATACTCCTAGTAAGCTACCTTTATTACCTTATTATTACTACTAATAGTCTAATTGTTTTAATTCTTAGATTCTATTACTTAATAGAACTAGTGCGCAAGAACTTTCTCCGCTAACTATTAGCTAAATGTACTATCTTAGTCCTAATCCAGTTTATAAAGTTAAATTTATTCTTTATTTAACTCTCTTCTGCCCTAAAGTTCTTTTAACTTAGGCTCTTATAGCCAATAGCTTACGCCATACTTAGTATCCTTATAAACTTAGTATACGTTATTATAACAAAACGCGAAACTTTTAATTAAATATTCTTTTATTCCTTATAGTATATTATTATCCCTTTATACGTATATATTATCTATAGGTTTAGTTCCCTTTACTACATAGTTACTCTAACTACCTTTATAGTCTCTAGTAAAATAACCTTATTTTCTATAATTTATATAAGCTCCTTTCTTATACTGTTCTTTTTATTATAGAGTTCGCCTAAACATCTTCTACTATTAAGATCCCTAGTTTAGCCTCTACTCCTTAGGTCTTTAATTACTTAATTCTTACCCTTTAGGTTTTTATAGTTACTTATTTTACTTTTTAGTTTCTTTAGTACCACTTAAGTCTATTAGCTCTGCGCTATACTATAGTTTAGATACTTACTATAGTGTCTTTCTTATATATATTGGTCCTTATCATACCCCGCTAAATTTATTGCTTTAGTATAGCCAGTCATCTACCTTAATGGCTTATTTAATTAGCTCCCTTATATCGCTTAGATCGTCTATTAGTATTATAGTTACTTAAACTTTAGTTTTTAGTCCTCTTCTATACTAAGCTATTAACGCCCCTTAGTTCTACTTAGTTTGCGCCACTAGTATTTAAAACTACATTATATATTCTATTGCTAATCCCTTTTATATAAGTTAATATAGCTTCCCTTTAGCTATTACTATTAATTCCAGATCTCTGCATATCTGCGTTAATTTATTAGTAAATTCTTCCTAACTTAAAAATATATACCACGCCTCTAAATTAGTAGTTGCTAGTCTATTAGCTTATATCTCTATAAAATAAGGTTTAAACTATTCTAATGCCTAACCTATTAAGAATAACCCTATGTACGCTACCTGGTCTACTACCTATTCTAACTTACTTCCTTTATATTAGATCTTTAATTTTATTTATATAAGGAATCCCTTTAACTTATACTCTTCTTCCAAGAATCCTTTAATTAATAGCATCTTAATCTTTTCTCTTTTTATATCTTATAGCCACTAAAGCAGTGCCTAATTATTAGCGTTATTTTGCTCTACGATACTCCTAAGCCGGTTTATTATAACTACTGCTGAGTTGTTATTATATATACTAGTATTTCCTCCCAATCCTAAAGTAGTTATTACCGTTAATAGTGTTATAGTTACTGTCTTAGGTAGTATATTATTTGACTTCCTTTACTATAACCTTAGTAGGAAATATATAATAAAGCCTTGTAGAAAATACTACGGTAAACTTATTAAAGGGCTAGGTATATAGGTTAAGGAATAGTTAATAACGTAAATATAACTAGTAGAATACGTTGCCTAATAGATTAACTCTAATTATATTCTAAGATTTACTATAAAGAAGAGAACTATTTAGGTAGGGACTGTAGTCCTTTAAATATATAATACTACGCCTAAGAAATATACTCAGTATATTAGTATGTTAGTACGTTAGTATATCCTACGTTCTTATATTCCCACGCTTCCACGTTCTAAACTTATAGCGTAACTAGCTATATAACTCAGCTACCCCTTATCTTATAGCTTAATTAGTTCTAGCGCCTCCTATACTATCTTAACTAACCTATTTATATCTCTTTTTAGTAGTGTTACTACTGCTAATATAATGTCCGTAATACTAGTAGTAGCGGCTACTAATAATCTTATATATTTTATTCTTGTTAGGGTATACTATAGAGACTTAATAACAAGCCTTACAGATCAGCTTTATTTATAGGTTGTCTACGTTTAGTACTATAAGCCGCTCCTAGTATATAAGCAATCCTTTTTCTATTTTAAAATCCTAGTTTTCTTCTATAGCTTATATATAAAAAGTCTTTAGGGCGTTAGCTATACGGTTTGCCGTTAAGATATAGTTAATAAGTTCTATTAGTTTGTCTAAGTTCCCCTTTAAAAATGCTAGCTTATTAAACTTTATAAAGATTCTTACCTAACTTAGGCGTATAAGGGTCTTGTTAATTAATAGGATAGAATGCTAGTCCTTTTAAGTAATAGTATCCTTTATTAAGGTTATTAATTAGATATTACTTTATCGTTTTAAGTTTATCTATAGTTTAGTAGTAGAGGGGACTATAGCCTAGGGAGTTATTTGCCTTTAATTAGATCCTATAGTTATAGGTTTAGTAGGGGCGTAGCTAGTTAGAGGCCGCCTTCAAGCATACGCCCTTAGTGACCTGTCCGTCCGACAGAATGACTATCTTCCACCGGATGGCGCAAATATCAATGTCGTCCCCAGGTGAGGGATGCGCCTTCCAAATGATAGAAATCCTTTTTCGCGCGGAAAACCATCCTATAATCCTCCCGAGGAAGAAGTGAGTAAACCATGTTTAGTATGGCGATAGCCTACTGGCTTTTATACCCAAGCTCCTTATTTATACCAACTTCAACACGCTTCAAGCATATGACGCGAAAATCCTTGAGCCTAAATGCCTTCTGACATACGCTAAACTCGACCCTAAGCTCTCCGGATTCGGGATTTACGCTCATCCCCCAAAAGATCGGGAGCGTGGCTAGACGTATACCTATCTTACATCCGAGCCAGGGATGCATATAACTATTCTATTAGTTACATAAGTTATGATTACTATATAATCTAACTAATCATAATCATAATCAATCTTTTGATTATGATTACATGTTTATAATCAATATAATCACCCAGGGTAAGAACAGGTAGGAATAGAATACAGCAATAAAGCTTTAGTGTTAAGTTATTTATTAATTTTCCTACTATAGTCGGCGCTAACTAAAAAGCGCTAAACCAGCTAAAGAAAACGTCCGTGTGGGCTTTCTAAAAAAATGTTAACATATACGCGCCTACGCGTCACCGTGTATATTATCTAGAGTTCCATTTTAATCACCATTTACCTAATTAGGAAATTAGTATATAATCAATATAATCAATGTAATCAATCAGAATCAGGTGCAGTGATTTTATAATAATCAAAATCAATGGGCTGATTACGATTACGTTGATTATATGCATCCCTGATCCGAGCAAGGTGTTATGTCGGTCTTTGCGCTGAACATTGTTTCGAAACCTGTAAGGTTGGTATGGAGACCCCATTGCCGTGCCCACCATGCTACATCCACTCGTTGGCAATGACGGAGAATTATGTGGTTTTTACTAGAAACGTAAGAAGATCTTGATTTTTAATTCCCAACCCCCCCGGACTGGCTGTCCTAAAGTGAATTGAACTAGCTAACGGATGATTAACCTCTGACTATGAACGTTGGTGCCACAATAAAACAGGTCATGGGAATGATTGAATATGACCGACAAGCTAAGACACTATTCTTTGTGTTTGATGAGGCTGGTGGCAAACAGTGTGTCGCTTTTCTCCGCTATCTCGATTATCGATGCTAACTCTGGAGACTAGTGTGGCCAACCATAGCAGCGCTAAACTCCATGTTCTTCACTCCGTAATCGCCTATGACTACATCGACAAGGCCACCGGCGATCAAGACATCCACATCGATCTATGCAGCTTCGAAGGCGACTACTGCAGTGATCTATTTGGATCGGAGCGGAGTGGATTTGAAGCCAGATCCACTCCATCCACCAAATATTCAAATTGAAGCCAGGAGCGCCACGGAGCTCCAGTATAGTTATATACTATTTATAGTAAGTCTTGGCACAAATTTGGTGTAGTATTCGAGAGGTAGGTGGCCTTTAAACGTACCAAAAAACATCGTTAAATGGGCTCATCAGATTCCTTGTACGATATTGTAGGAGCTGCAGGCTCTCCTTCTACCTCTCCAACTTCCTGATTGTTAAACACGCCTTTTTTGTGGAGGCCCGTACAAGTGCCGAAGACACTTATTTGCTTTAATTATATCCATTCACAATCGAGAGCGACGATCCTTAAGAAGAATCTTGCAGCTGCTGAAGAGCCTCTTGCATTCGTTTGAGCTGCTTAATATTCTTTGGCTTCTTCGCAAGCGATACACTGCCTGCTATATAGCCGAAACTCGTCAAATTCTTAAGACTTGTCGGCTCCTGGGTTGATTGATTTTGGTGCGAGGATGATGTTGTGGGCGTGGCTGCGCGTATAGGAAAGAATCGCACTATTGCAATTAAGAGAAGCAAAATTAAACTACCAAATAATTAAGAATATGGGAAGGAAAGTAGAGAGGGAAGTAAAATGAGTAGGCTTCCGAGATTGTATGGAGGATGCTCGTATTTTAGAAAATTAAATCATTGCGTGGCTCTGCCGATTGGCTTAACACCACGCTTTGGCACCTTTTTGAGCCGTACTCTATAGCCCCCTTCTTCTAATTGGATATACTACTGGCGCTCTTGGAGCTCCGAAGCCTCAAGATCCACTCCGCGCCACCAGTAAAATCAATAGATCCACAGCCAATGCGGGTCGGCTCCAACCATCCACGCCAAAAAGGATCCGATCCAAATAGATCACTGCGACTACTGTCCTTACCGGGAGTACTGTCTAAGCAACATGGTCGACCCGGCATAAGCATTCATGGACGGAACAACTAGTCCGTTACGAGTTAACGGCCGTGAACAAGGCCACTCCATCCAAGACTGGACGCGTGACAGTCGCGCAATCCGTTCCTGGGGTGCCTATGGAACTGCCGCGGATCGATAGATACGCATACATGAAGCCGGGCTACCGTTATGTATATGCGATTGCGGAAATGCCGCCGCTAACCCAGGGATGGAGGTGCCCATCGGCAGGCTTGGGAACGGGCTCAAGTGCGTCCAGGCAACGATTTTCGGCAGCATTGCTAAGACTGATGTTGACTGGCACCCGGAGAATGGAGAGAGTTGCCCTTGCGAGCCGGTGTTTGTGGCGAGGCCAGGAGCAGATGAGGACGACGGTGTGGTTCTGACGATTGTCGTTAGCAAGAAAGGAATGCATAGTAACGTAGTCGGCAAGCCTATGGGCCATGCAAGCCTGTGGGCCACATCAAAACCCCACTAAAAAATAGAAAACCCACACCTTAATATCTTAACAACCACTAAGTAATAAATTCTAATAATTTAGATTTAGACTTTTATATATACTCTATAGCTTCTATTAAAGTTGCATCGTAAATAGTTTAGTGGTTTTTAAGATATTAAATTTTGGGGGCCAAAATGAAGCCATATTACTATATCTTAAAAACTACTGAACTATTTACAATACAACTTTAATAGAAGCTGTAGAGTATATATAAAAGTCTAAATTTAAATTATTAGAATTTATTACTTACCCGGCGCTTTCAACCCCCCTCCGCAGGAGGGGGGCCGCCACCTCAAACGCATCACATGCTCAAGCGCACCAAATAGTATATTATTGAATTATCAACTATTCTTCCTAAATTTTAATGTCTTAATTCCTAAGGCCTTATTAGCCTACCTTATTACCAGCACCTAGCTGTTCTATCTTTAACTATTGGCCATTTAATCAACTTTGAGTGTGCGATGACTTCGCGTCACAATTAAACACTATAACTTGTATAAATATGCAAAAACCAGCTCAGTATATGCGCATTATATTCTAGATATTAGCCTCTTTCTTTATATAGTGGGAAAGCATAGTTATGGTTAATAATAATAGAATTACAAGTAATGTAAAGTGTTGGTGCGTTTGAGGTGGCGACCCCCCTCCTGCGGAGGGGGGTTGAAAGCGCCGGGTAGTGGTTGTTAAGATATTAAAGTGTAAATTTTCTATTTTTTTTGGTGGGGTTTTGATGTGGCCCATAGGCTTGCATGGCCCATAGGCTTGCCGACTACGTTATTCTGGTTGCGCTAGATGGAAGGAGCCTATCCGAGATCGCCAGGGTTATCCCTTAACCCGCCGGAATGCATCCTACCGTTATCGATAAGAACGAGCCAATCGGATCAACTAAATCGAATCGTCATTGGAGTAAAATCGGGGAGCGGCCATGGCTTCGGTGGTGGCTTTTTAGCAGATCGATTCTGCTGAACGTTATATTGAGTCTGTTGAATAAGGTCTTTATCATTGGAAGTACGATTAGAAGGCATTACTAATAGTAATTAGCTATACATGTTATTTTCATTCTAGTGTTCAAGCACGGACCAGCTTCCGGCAGGACGCCGGCGGGTTAAGGGATGCCCCGGGTGCATGGAATTGGGCCGCATGGGTCATTCATTGAAAATCGCGGGATGTATTGACGAAACGCGACTTCGAGCCTTGTTTGCGTTCAAGTTCCGTTGCATTCCCGGTATCGACTAGGCAGCTCAAGAGAGGTTCCCATCCAATGAAAGTTATTTGAGATTCCTTATGCGGATGTCGTGGTGACAGCTGTGTTCCTCGCACCCGACTTCGTAGAAGAAGATTTAGGAACGCGAGGTGGGCTACTGTAGGCGCTGTGGCGCTGAGGCAGACCGGCCGGCACCACCTTCCCATTCCTAAATTCCTAAATTTCCTGAAGATGGTCCTTGGCATGCATGATTCCTAAATGTCAAGTGTCAGCCTTTCAGCCTGCCTCTACATATAAAAGCTCAAATAAAGTCAAGCCCATGGGATGAATTCGTGCCACCCGTTTCGCTCATCCTCCCTCCATATTTTCCATCCAAAATTCCCCCAATTCTCTGCCCAGCTTCGGAAGCCACGCGGCGTTTTGTCGGGCTCACTATGGACACGTGCCGTTTCCCTCAAACATCGCCTTCAAGTCCAGAGTTTTCCGGGAAAGACTTCAATCCACCATTCGAGCATTTTCGTATCAAGGCATTTCTTTACACCGAGGTGTTTGAAGAGTAAGACTCAGCATGTACTTGTTCCTATATCAGCTAACAATCTATCAGTAACCGGTCACATGCTAGCTGGTCCGCAGGCCATGGGACCTTCTTTGACGGCACTCCTGACTTGGGAATCTACGACATTTCTTTTTCTGTCTACAAAGACCGCACCGAGAACACCATAGATATAACCGTTTACAGCGATAAGTTACTGGATTTGCTACAGGAGGCTTTCGAGCTGGACTATCAGTCCCCTCAGGCCCCACAGACATTCGGCTACGCTCGTTTTCTCCTGAATTACGAAGCGCTGAAGACGAAACTCCTGGACAACGAATCAAGAATATATCCAAACGCCTTATCCGAAGAGATTGTCGAGTTGGGCCTTTTCGTCCGAGAATTCCTCACCGAGCGCGCAATTTTTGACAGCTTCGGACTCGAATTTCTCAGAGAACAGGGCATCCTCTCCGTGACCCAGTGGAAGGATATTCAGAGCAGGTCTATCCAAGATGACCTTGACGATCTCGATGAGAGTTTTGATCTATCTCCAGGTTCAGAGAACAAAACTTCAAATGAGACCTTTGAAGGCGAGCACCTTTTAGATCCTGAGACTCAGTCGAGGTTGCGCAGTGCGATCCGGTGGGGTGATGTTGCGGCTATAGATACCTTACTCTCCCAGAAAATTGGCCTTGCTGACCCAGATACTCTGATTCGCGTGTTGATGTCGGATGATCTAGCCATCTTTCGATCCTTCTTGATTCACGGCGCTATCGCTGACGGCGATACTCCTGACCGTTTCAACGGGCCCCTCTACACTGCAGCAGAACATGACTGCTTTCGCAGGTTCAGGCAAAGTGGCCCACTCTTTGCTGTGGCAAAATGTGGTCTTCTCAAAGCTGTAGAGACTCTTCTCCAACATGGGCTGAACGTTGAGGGGAACGCTGAGACATATTCAGACCCCTGGAATCCATTCCTATCTCCATTGTATGCTGCCGCATCTTGTGGATATCTAGAGATTGTGAAATATCTTCACAAGCATGGAGCATCCATTGGGCAAGCACAGCATAACTGCCCGCTTATGGAGGCTGCAAGGAATGGCCACCTTACTGTCGTTCAATATCTTCACCAGCATAGAGCATCAAATAACGGCGGCCTGTTGAGCCAACTGCTTACAGAAGCTGCAAAGAATGGCCACCTTACTGTCGTTCAATATCTTCACGAGCAGGGAGCACCACTTAGGCGCAGTAAATACTTACAATGGTACGGCCATCCGCTTAGCCACGCTGCAAAGTACGGTCACCTCGCCGTTGTTCAATATCTGATTGAACGAGGCGCCAAAATCTATGGTTATGGCCACAATGACCCATTGAGCGGCTGCAATGACCCATTGAGCATAGCTGTAAGGAATGGTCACCTCGCTGCCGTTCAATGTCTCCACCAGCACGGCGCCAATATCAACGGAACAAAATACAACTTCAGAGATTCTCCACTGGCTATGGCTGTAACGCATGGCCACCTAGCTGTAGTTTAATATCTACTCGAACATAATGCTAATATCAAGGATCATCAATCTCTGCCCTCAGGCCGAATCCACTGCCTGCTCGCTAGTGCCGCGCAGAATGGTTATCTACCGATCGTTCAATGTCTCCACCAGCACGGTGCCAATATCAACGGAACAAAATACGACTTCAGATATTCTCCACTAGCTATGGCTGTAACGCATGGCCACCTAGCTGTAGTTGAATATCTACTTGAACATAATGCTAATATCAAGGATCATCAATCTGAACCCTCAGGCCCAACCCATTGCCTGCTCACTAGTGCCGCGCAGAATGGTTATCTACCGATCGTTCAATGTCTCCACCAGCACGGCGCCAATATCAACGGAACAAAATACAACTTCAGAGATTCTCCACTGGCTATGGCTGTAACGCATGGCCACCTAGCTGTAGTTGAATATCTACTTGAACATAATGCTAATATCAAGGACCATCAATCTCAACCCAAACCATATTCTCGTTTTTTCTGGAAACGAAATGCCTATTGCCTGCTCACTATTGCTGCGCAGAATGGTTATCTACCGATCGTTCAATGCTTGCTTGAACGTGGGGTGAACGTTGATGGTGACAATGGGAGCTGTGCTCCGATTTCCGAAGCTGCAAGGCATGGCCACCTCGACGTGGTTAAATCTCTACTAGAATACGGAGCGTTTAATATATATGGCCTTCCCCTGAAGATACTGAGAGCTAGACACCGTCGCAACCACGCCCTACAATCCCTATACGGTGATGAATCGGAAAGTGCAGCCCTTCAAATTATTGAAGCAATTAGAGAGGAGAAATATCTCACGGAAAATCTCGCTGATCATGAATTCTGGTCCCGACAGGAAACTCTCCGGATTCCATATTTCGAGGAGCACGCTACCGCTGAAATCCTTCATTTCCTTGAGTGTCCGCTCATAGCTGAGTGTCCGCTCATAGCTGAAATACAAGCGAGAGAGAGGCAAAGAATTTTAAGGCAACGTCGAGCTGCTCTTTCAGAAATCCTTCCTGATTGTCTTTCGTGTCCACTCATAGCTGAAATACAAGCGAGAGAGAGGCAAGGAATTTTAAGGCAACGTCGAACTGCTCTTTCAGAAATCCATCAACGCCTCATCGATCAAAGCAGCAGTTCGGCAGCCTCCGAAGCATTTGCTGCATTTGGAGAAGCTTCGAATTCATATGAAGGTGTTTGGAAAGAAGGAGTGGGGGTAATGCGGAAGTTGATAAAAGGTCATCTTCCGCATGGACTTCATGAAGTCGTTAGCTGCTTGCAAGTAGCAGATGCCATGCGATTGGCTAGCTCAAACAAAAAAGTATCCACAGAATACATATATGAGTGCAGCCGGGAAGAGTACGTTGAGCTCACTATATACGATCCATTCAGCCTTCTATCTGGGATCTTTTCCTATAGCTGACTTTACATAGATTCGTCAATGACCTTGGTCGTTGGGGTTCTTTGATATCACAGGATGAACTGCCACTATTTGCCGAGATAGTTTCAGCAGTTTGGCAAAAAGACTACAACCCTGCCAACTCTCCCTTTATCCCTTCTGATTTCAAGGATACCTTAAGCTATCTTCAGAAGCTAGTCATCAATATAATACCTCGGGGGGGCATCTTAAGGGAGACTTGGGGTCTTTCCGATTCCCAGGGCTACCGTCTACAGTCAATGCAGAACTTCTATAGGGACTCAGCACAGGTTGAAGCTCCCAAAGCTATCAAACACGCCCCACGAATAGAAGTGCTGCACCATACGAGATCAGAACCAGGAGAAAGGGAGCTCTGGAAAGAAAAGTACGAATCACCCCTTTCGTGCGATACTGAAAAACTGCCTGAGATTCCGCCTAAAGTTGTGACGCTTATGGCGGGAGCGATTTTTGGCATCATTGTCTACTTCCTGCTACGTAAGTGTTTATGATCATAGTTACAAATGCTTGAGCTAACTGGTAGTAAAGTACTACGATTTAGCTCGTCCATTCTGTATCTGCCAGCATTTAGCACTAGGAGCAGGGAAGCGGCGTTGAATTCCTTGCAGATACTGGCACGCAACTGCGCACTTCTCGTCGCATATTTGGGTTTGCACCGTTCCCTTCCCAATACCTCAAGCTCAGATTGGACAAAGGCCTCAGAGTGTGCCACGACTAGCCAATGGAGTTACGGTGTCAATAGTCCGACGCCATCAAGCAGCGGTGTCTCATCTTCAGATACTGCTGGGTCTGTGAATGGAAATAATTCTCAATACGAGAGGTAAGCAAACTATTAAAATCTGTCCCTTATATTTCCCACAAGCTCACAACCGCCAAGCGACTCTGCCAGAATATTTCAACCGTCGCCTTCAACACAAGCCACAGAGAAGTCCAGCCCACCCGGCCCCCTTAGTGGCTCGGTGGGAGCAGAGAAACCCAGGTGTCCAAAATGTGACAGGACTTTCGCCAACATCGGCAACAAGAACAGACACGTCAGTTCCGATTGCAAATTCGATCGAAAGCGCGAGTTTCCTTGCCGTAATGTCGGCTGCAAACGGACGTTCAAGCCGTTTACACGCAAGTCATACCGCGATGACCATGAGCGTGAGCGGTGTAAGATAGTACGGCGGAGGCAGGCGAGAGATATTAATGGTTAGGCCTTTAGCTGAGTGGAGGAATCATTTTGGAATTCTGGGATTGACATATTTCTTGATATATTCTGAAAGATGGCAGGTATCTGCAGTTAGTAGAATCTTCTTGAACTAAAGAGATTTTTTTTGCATACCTGCTTTAGAGCAATAGTCTTTCAATGGATCTGAAGCAGCGCCCAAGCTATTAACTCTGTCCTCGACCTATTGATTCACTCATATTGACAATGTAACACGACATAAGCAATTTTTCAAAGCAATTGTACAGTACATGCCCTTTTCATCAAGTTTGGAATGTAACAGCAAGAGCCATTATTTAGAAACTTTGAGTTTAGTTTCATCTTTGAAAGAAAAGTGATTTTGTAAGTCATGCTGCTGAAGCAGAAAGTGCATTGGTTTTGTGTTAGAGCGTCTCGTAATTATTCGTCGGTAGAGAAAGCATCCGCCGTTCATAGAGAGCAGTGATTATGAGCCAAAATATCTCGTGGCTGCTAGTGGGTAAAGGAAGGAACAATTCCACGCTTGAAAGTATCTATGCCGAAAAAGCCATGAGAGAGGTTATCCGCCATTCACAGAACGCAGAGTAGTTTTGAGCCAGAAGGTCTCATTTGCACCAAAATGTAAGAAAAGAAAAGAAATTCACACCAAAGGTACCTATGCTAAGACTACTCATCTAAGAAACTAACTTTTCCTCCAGAAGGCGCCCATCACTCATCCAATTTTCGTCTCGTCGGATCGTCTCCATGCCCACCAAGCTACCTATAGAGAAGCAAGCGAAATAGTCTCGCCTACAGTTGGAGAACTACGATCTAGTATGGGCCGGCATATGGATGAGGATGGCTCCAGACATTGAGCGAGTTCAGTTGAGGATTAGCAGTGGCGTAGTTGAGTACTCCTTCGAGTAAACGAAAGACTTCGAGAATCTCCGCCTCTCCAACTGCTCGCAGGGTCATTTCTCCTCTGTTTTGACCGACTGGGGAAGAGTATAATCCGAACGGACGACCTCTGGCCTGTGGATGTGCCGTAAGAGCAGCCGCGAGCCAGTGAGGGTCATTGAGGTCTTCGCGCAAGGTCCCTTCACGGATAAGAATTGTGAAATACTAGAAAAGAGAATATTTGTTAGCTTTTTGCATACGTTAATGTCATGAACTATGGGTGAGCTACACCTCAACTAGTACTTCTTGAGCCCTTGGATGTATAGCCAGACAGTCGAACGGGGCATAGAATGCTAGACGGGGAAGAGGCATCTGCATTTTCAGGAATCCATTTGTCAAAGCGACAAGGTGCGCTTGCTGGTTCGAGTTGAACCCACGACAGCTACAAGCGACAACAACAAGTTCTGTCAGCAGTTGTGCATTCAGCTTGGTCTGAAATCGCCCGTCTTGGTGGTCTGGGATCTGTCCCAGTAACTGCTGTGCTAACTTCTCCACGTAGTAAAAGAGCATATCTCGCTCCTTTAGTTTGTATGTGTCGTTGCTCTGCCAAGGATACTGTTAAACATGTCAGCAAAAGGCCTTCGCATTAACTGAGAAAAGAGTTACTTTGGCAAGGAGCGAGATCATGGCCTCGTAGGGTCTCTGTGGAGAGTCTTTGCAAAAGATGGTCTAGAGAAGGCGTGTTAGATATTCAATGTCAGCTGTTAGTAGACATGACAAAACTTACCTTCCCAGGCCTATCAGCGAATCGCAAAAGCGACCGCAACTCTTCTTCAACCAGGAAGCCTTGAAAGGCACTTTCGTGCTCTTTTGCTTGGATAATGTACGGCACAGTGCCGACAAACTCGCAGCATCTTACCCTAGGGAAGATTGCCCTCATTAGCTCCCGTTGACCCACTGCGGTCACTCTGATTTGCCTGTTTCGTAGGCGACGAGAGTAGCCGTTTGCGGCTTGATAGTCGGCGAAACTTCTCACAACTTCCTGGGCATCTTCGTCGCGGTCGAGCTCTACGAAAATATTGTGAGCTTTCCCCGTGTTCCTGTCATAGGCCACGTGAACGCTATGAAAGCCGGACCCAGGTGGGCATTGAACAATTTTCGCCGTACGGCCTAGGAGGGCAACGATCTCGTTCCTGACAATGTCAAATGGTGCCTATATGCTAGTCAGTATCACCTGGCTAAACGAAACAATACGTTATGGAAGAAATACATTCTCTATGAGAATCACTCCATGTTGCGGTACGATGAGATCTCTGGCGAGATCCCGAAAGGGCAAATACATCGCCGCCAGTGGCCAGGTTGGCACTTTCATTCCGGTCAGATCACGGTACGCAGTTGTTGCTACCGATGGGTGTGGGCGTTTAGGCAACGCGAGGTTACCAGGCGCGACGGCATTGTGCGCGATACCGCTATGGTAGAAAAGTGAGTTAGTCATTTCGAATTTTTTTGCAGTAGTTTCTTGACGATAGAAGAGTTTGTGGGGGGCGGTCTTGTTGCGGTGATTTTGATCTTGGCGGGGCAGACTAAGCAGTGCAACAGCGCTGCAAAGGGGAAACCGATTACAACTCACCTAGACACAGTTACGCGATCTACCGGTGCAGCTTCAGAGCTAGGGCCCGCTTCAGACTTTCGAGTAATACAAGTCTGCATTGAAACACAGGGCAAAAGAAATTGGGACTGACACGGTTCAGAAATCATGATCCAAGGAGCACACTTAACTGCGAGAAGCCGATCCAAAGAGAAGATCAAAACCTACCGGCATTACAGAGGGCATACTCTCCCAGTTTCCGGGCGTATTGACGCGGTCATGGAGCCAGGATTGGATACTTGACTGAGGAAGGGCTGTGTAACTCTGAGTCCATGAGGGGGCGGCCGCATTCAATCCGTACAGTTGCCGTGAGTTCGCCATCTGAGACAATGAAGGTTAGCAAATTAGAACTTTGAGACACTACTATAATACGGTGCAGATGAATAGGATATGCTATCCGGATGATGTGTAGCTGCAGGAGCACCGGAAACCCAGGCAATAAACGATGTGTTGTACGTTTCGTACTCCCAGGTTCTGTGCCTTGGCCATTAAGCATGCCGAAACAAAGTAAATCAAGATGCTCTTTCCAAAGCGGTATGAGACCAATTGAAAATGAGGATACCAGGGCTGGCAGTCTGAACGATTGAACACCCTGGATGCTATAGTTGATATGATATATCTGTCCGCGATGAAAGGTCCAGAAGTCCTAGTATTTGAATGACGAAGAAAGAATTTGGTTTCAGGGCCTGGCTATTCTTGCTTCTCTAGACACCAACGCATTTCCTATGCAAGGCGCCTCTTGTTGTCAAGAGTTTAGGTGTATGAAGAGTCGGAGGTCAAGATCTGAACCGTCCTGGATCCGCACCATCCTAGATCTGACGGCTAAGCAGGATAAGGCCTCAAAAAATCCAAAGTAGCTTTCCCATGCGCTTCAAGTAATGAAAGAGAATGGATCGGGGTTGGTTTTCGTTGCTGATATTGAAGAGAACCACTGGTGTCTAAACCTCAATACTAGGACCCGGATCAAGGTGCCATCCGGTAGCACACTTGACTGGGTTGTATTGAGCTGCTAGAGAAATCCCCTGCATGGCGTTTAACCATGAAGAAGAGTGTAATGACCTCTATAGTGAGGCTAAGAATGACGACGAAGCAAGACGTAGTTTGGGCGGTAGGTTATTGCGTAACCAGAAATTAGAGCAATGCGATAAGCGTCTAGCTCTCCGATTGAACTACCTCTATGGCTCCTGCTCGTATAACGAGGTATCCAGTCTACTTTTGAGTGATGGTGTATGAGATCAATCAAGTGTTCCGCGACGTTGTGCAAAGCCGCCAGTATCGTTATAAGTTGTCAGTCTAGCTTGTTCTAAACAACTTCAATTGGTATAGGAGACTGCGAATATTAAGTTTTGAGTAACCGCTATGAGGGAACGTCGTGGCTTGGGCCCTCCTCGCTCAGACGAACTTGAAAAGGATACCAAGCAGCACGCGCCGTCGTTGCCAGTTGGGCCGGGGCTATCCTAATTCCCCAGGAGATGAAAATTTTATGCTTCAATCTGTTTTCAAGTAGTGAGTGGAGGCGAAGAGAGGTCAAGACTTGAATGCTCTCATACCTGTTTGAACAATATTTAAGTCAAGCGACCACGCAGCAATCCTGCCAGAGTTATGCACGCAGTTCTTTGCGATGGCAATGCGTTCGTAGCTTGTTTTATGCCCGCTGTATGTCGTGATGCAGTGAGCTCTCCAATTTTCTGGTCACCGGAAATATGTTTCCAAACAGCTTGTGCTTAGTGCAGTAGCACTGTCAAAGCTATCTGACCACTTTCGTATGATATCTATCAGTAGCTTCAGATCAAGATTGAATGTCCCTGGGCGAGGAGGTGGAAGGGGACCGCGAAGGAAATTTAGCTCCGAGCCATCTAACAGCTGAAGAAGCACTGCCAAATTGCAAGGTCGACTAAGCTACTCCGCTAGGGATGCGTCTGTACCGCTTCTAGAGATGGAGGAGATCCTGCTTCGGCCCAGGGTTCTAGTATTAAGAGACCAAAGGTGTTTGGTGCGGCGGATCCGTCTAGGTCAAGATCTAGGAGTATGCGGCTGTGTAGGGAATGTAAAAGGTTTCAGAAGAATGCACTTACCGCGATTTCGAGGATCCAAGCTCGTTCGAGTTTGATTTTAAGATGAAATGGTGATAAGGATGAAGTGGCAGGCGATGTTGGTGTTGGTGAGAGTTCAGGTGAGAGAGTAGATGAGGCGGGCAGAAAGGAGAGCTGTGGGGGGTTTCTAGCGGCATGTCTTCGGTAGGAATTCACCCAATTCCCCAAGGAGCAGTGTGAAAACGCCCCCCAATACCCAAGGCAACCCCAAAACCGTACACCAGCAAGCCCTACAACCCCCGGTAGTAGGGTAACCGGAAGAAATTGAGCGAAGAGTATCAGCCATCGACAGCTTCTTGAACTTTGTTACATCATGCCACATAGATAGGCTACGCCTCAGCCGCCCTTGGGATGCCGGGAGCAGTCTTTTGTTTGTGTGACTCGAGCCCCGATAACTCTGTAGCCGAGGGCAGACGATCTCCATTCATTTGTACCTTCGCAGAAAATAATGGCAACGGTCCATCCAAACAGCGTATCTCCTCGAAAGACGGTTTCGAGAAAAGTAATAATGCGCTCTTCTGTATTAAGTTAAGTTTGTTGATACGACCCGATGAATGGAATTGGGCAGTTGAGCTTTGGCTTTCGCAGAACCAATAAACTGGGGGAAGAACAAGATCTTACTGGTGTAAGCAGCGGTTGACATCCTGGTTAGAGTTTGTAGGCTAGGAAAACTGGATTGCTTGGAAGGCTTAGGAAACTACAACGGTCTTAAGCCAACGGCTTTAAGCCAACGGCTAGGCTCCCCCTAGGCTTTTCCTTTGGGAGCTAGTTTTGGGTTTAATAGATTACTGAATCGAAGCGAACAGCCATACCTGTGGCGACTAAGACCAAGCAACAACTGAAGAGCTCCTTAGTAACAGTATTAGTTTAGCTCTCAGGGGTGTAACAGCGCCGATAAACCAAACTATGCTACAACCAATATATTGAAGGTTCTTATGTCCCATGGCGCTAAGATACCAAAGCGATTAGCCATCCAAACATGGGGCAAAGCTACAGAGCTGAATGAGATTCTTAACTGTGTGCAGCGAGAAATATCTTGACAAATCGCTTCATGGACCAGATTGATGGCACTATAATACAATTGGTGAACGAGTCGGAGCGGCAGTGGACAATGTTGGGTGGAACTTTCGGGTTTGAGGAGTCCTTCATTTCGTTCAAGGACAGACGGATAATGAAGATCGTTTGGGAAGATCAGTTCTAGTGCTATAGTAGTGGACGAATACGTGTGAAAAACTTACCCTTTTGATATGAAGATAGGAAATGTCAAACTGAGGACGGTAATGAGGGGTGGTACTCCCAGAGTAACGTGGGTAGACGTACCATAGGATTTGATGCCATAGTTTCATTTGACTACCTATTCTCAAGTCCATGGCGCTAGCACGGCACCGAATTTCTTACGGCTCACGCCTATTATCACTCGCATATTATCCCTCATATATTTCAATGCGTAAGAGCTGATTTTGATAAAACGGCAAAGAAATGGGCCACTTTCAAGTTGGAGACGATAGTTCATTGAGAATACTTTGAGGGGTATTCCGTTCAATAGAAACGGTTGTGAACATTACCTCATCGAGCAATCAGAATTTGTTTGGCTGCCGTAATTTTAGACAGGGCTCTGGTCTATCTAGGCATAGAATATATACCCCAAAGCCATTTTTTCCCACCAACGCCAAGCATCCATAGGGGGTGCTATGCTCCAAGACTTCGTCGAAGACGCATCTATCGATCATTACAACATGCAGCCGATATTCAGTCAAACTGGAATATGGGTTAATGAAAGAAACAAACTAGGCATTGATGATGTCAACCAACCGGTGTAAGGAAGGATTCAGCCACAAACCGCGCCCTTGCGTTCAGCTGATGTTTGTGTTAGCCAGGTTACATAGTTCAAATTTTCAGGCACATAATGTCGATATAATGGCTTTCTACTAGTTGCGAGTATTAATGACTTACGAAAAGTTTCATTTCTGAAATCTCTTTGTCCACCTCCTCCATAAACTGAATGATGAAATCAACCAACTTGTGTTTGAGCATCTCTTCCGTATGGAAGTTGGTGATCAGGAAAGAAATGTCATATCCCTAAGCACAATTCAGCCTTTAAATCCGAATATAGGAGCCGAGTGAGGCAGCTACTTTAACAGGCTTCCTTCGAAGAATGAAGAAGGCCTCCGCTCTCTGCGTCAGAAAGCGCGTGAACTTATGCACTAGTATATGCTCTATCTCATCCGCCTGCTTAATTTTGATGCTAATCCGCACGCTATTGATACTGGGCTCGATGAACACCTTCTCATTCTCGTTCCTCGATACTGTTAACGGGTTCAGTAGAACCTCGGGAGAGCTCGCTGCTTCAATCTCAGGAACATTATGCCGCTCCGATGCTTGGGAAGCAAAATTTGAGAGCGATAGTGCAGCGGTAAGGGACGAGCGAACGCATTGGAGGTACGGCCGGAGAGATTGGGACTGCGGGGGCATCAGCTTCTCGAAGGCTACATGAGGGGCTTCTTAGAGGTCATTAATTACCATGTTGATAGAGAACTCCGAATCAGTCAAGGACGCGACCTGGTATGCTTTTATGGCCTCGTCCACTCCATGCGTGTTCTCGCTGATGACGCGGGGATGTGATTAGTCAGTTTTCTTGGTGCTTCTACGGACTGCGAGTCTTCGCCCTTGCCACGAAAACTTTATAAATTTAAACACATTTATCTCGTCCTTACGACCCGTTCTTCGCAAGCTTTACATTTTCTTACCTTTCCGAAATGGATCCCTTACCTGGTAAGAATTAAATTGCTCTCCACTTCCGGGCTATCGAGCTAACTTCCCGGCGCTCCTAGTTGTTGTCAAACACCAAGGCAAACGTTATGATGTCGAACTAGACCCTAGCTCTACCGGGGAAATCTTCAAGTACCAGCTCTTTTCTCTAACTGGCGTGGAGCCGGATCGCCAGAAGATCCTCGTAAAAGGTGGACAACTCAAGGATGACACCGACATTTCTAAGCTAGGCATCAAGCCAGGACACACATTTATGATGATGGGCACGCCGTCGGGAGATGCTACAAGCAAACTGGAGAGGCCAACGGAGAAGATTCGATTCTTGGAGGATATGACCGAGGCCGAAGCAGCTCAATCCGAAGGAGCCACACCGGCGGGGTTACAGAATTTGGGCAATACTTGTTACATGAACTCTACACTTCAAACGCTTAGATATATTCCAGAACTGCAAGAGGAATTATCTCAGTACTCTCAAAGGTAAGTGCTAGTGAATTTATGACTTTCATAGATCTAACAGCTATGCAGTGCGTCAAGCTCTGGTGGACAAAGCGAGCTCAGCCAGTTCGGTCTCGGAGGTCTCGGAGCTTCCATGGATCTTACTGCATCTTTACGTGATCTCTTTAAGCAAATGTCAGAGACCCAAGAAGGTTTTCCTCCTCTGGTGTTTCTAAACGCTCTTCGAACCACTTTCCCCCAATTTGCGCAACGTTCTAAAGACGGGCATGGTTATGCCCAGCAGGACGCCGAAGAGGCGTGGTCACAAATTGTCTCGCAGCTACGACAAAAACTCAAGATTAAGGACAGCACAGCTTCCGGAGAGGACACAACAGGCAAAGCTAAAGATTTGTCGTTCATCGACAAATTCATGGCGGGGAAGTTCCAGTCAATCATGGAATGTGATGACTCTGCGGCTAAGGAAGGTGGCGAAGAACCGGCGAAGAGCGAGGATGGGTTCTTCAAATTAAATTGCCACATTAATGCCGAGACCAATCACCTTCGTGACGGGCTTTTATCTGGTCTTAAGGAGCAAATCGAGAAGCGGTCTGAGGTGTTGGGTCGAGATGCCATGTACACGAAGACTTCACGGATTTCAAGGCTACCTAAGTACTTGCCAGTGCACTTCATGCGATTCGATTGGCGTAGAACTACAAATAAGAAAGCCAAAATCATGAGGAAGGTCACTTTCCCCCAAGAATTGGACGCGGTGGAGTTTTGCACAGAAGACCTAAAGGAAATGTTAATTCCAGTAAGAGACAAGATTAGGGATATCCGGAAGGAGGAAGAGGATGTCGAGAGGGCACGTAAGCGACAGAGACGCATGCGCGCCGGCGAAGAAAATGATATCGAACCAAGCGGTAAAAATAAGGCTGCTGCTGCTACTAAGGAGCCGCTGCAGAAGAAGGCGGAGCAGAAAGCTGCAGCAGAGGCCAGTGCCTCTGGAGACGTAGAGATGCCTGATATTGAGTACAAGACGGAAGCACAAATTGAAGTGGAGCGCGCCGCCTCTATTCTCGCAGCCAAAAAGGAGCTTCTTACTCTTGTTAACCCGAAGCTTGCTGCCGACGAAGGCGCCAATCAGACTGGCCTTTACGAACTTCGTGGAGTGATCACCCACCAGGGTGCCAGCGCGGACAGTGGTCATTACACGTCGTTTGTTAAGAAGCTTGGACCAAAAGATCCTGTTACAGGAAAGCGAAAGGAAGAAGACGGGAGGTGGTGGTGGTTCAATGATGATAAGGTCTCGGAAGTCGATTCTGACAAGATTGAGACACTGTCAGGTGGTGGTAAGTGCTGGACGAGCTCCATTTAAACAAGTGGTCACTAATGAAATCTCAGGCCAGAGTCATTCGGCCCTGATTCTCCTCTACCGCGCTGTTCCTCTAGTCAAGATAGAAGATGAGGCGAAAACAGAGAGCAAGGCATGATCAACCTCGCTCTGAATTGCATTATGCCGAGTCTTAATGTTCATGTTCTCAGTCTCCACAGAGACCTGAAATCCTTGGGCAAGGCAGGCGTTTATCTTGCATAGCATAAGAATGAGGGCATGACTAGGTTTAGATTTTGCATTGTGCTCAGAATTGTGTTAGAAATGTTTAGATGACTTTAGCTTTCAGACTCTAAGGGCGCATTTCTCTCATAGTCCTGTGATGTCACTCACTCACGACGTGCATTTGCTTAGGTTGCGCGCTTTGAAGATGTTTCCGCGTGTCTACCTGGCCCTACTTCTCATTTCAACGCCAAGCTCTACACCCTCTGCTATCCGCGTCTGATCTTCGTCTATTTGCTTATATGTATACTTCAAACTTCTAATAGTGATAAATATCAGATGCGCAATGTTTTACAGTCACGAAGGTAAGCTATCTCTCGCTTCAACATAAAGGTCTTATCGCGCTCATCCTTCCAGTTCTCACTTCGCGCAAGTATGGAGTTGCTACCGTCTGGTAGGCCATCTCTCTTCGCTATACCTCGTGCTTTCATGAAGCTAATTGGCTATCTAAGGCTCGTTGCCACCCTTGGTTCTAAGTCTACGCTTAAGAAAATCAATCGCAAAGCGATCCTCGACGTCAACGTCCCAAAGGCATGCCAAGCCATACAAGCGCCAGAAGCCCCAATGGCTTTGCGTCTGCAGAGCAATCTCCTGTGAGCTAGCCTTGCGCGTTGTAGTAGTCTTTCTATGGTGGCGAAGTAATTGCTGACTTGTCCAAGCTACGGCCTCTCACGAGTCTATCTCCAACAATGCGGATATGTGCTTGCAGACGCGCAAAATGCGCATAATGCTATGCGTGCGATGCTGAAGATTGTCAGAAACGCGGGGCTGGACCCGGAAGCTGGCAAATCGAGGTGATAATATCAGGATTACTGTAGTAACATCTTGCTAATATCTTGAAGGCGCGACCAGCTTGTCCTTGAAGATGATCCATCCTTCTTGCCCGACTTCGCTCTTCTACCGCTTGATTACGACCTTGCGAACCTCGCGAACCTCGCAATCTCTCTTCCTAGCGAGACTCAAGGCTCAGACTCCCTCTTAGTGACGCCTTACGGCTCTCAAAACCTTCACGATGAACAGGCTCTTGCGAGACCTATCGGAGGCCTTACCAATCCTTCGTCTGACGCTGGAGACCACGGGGATGTTGGCAGGTTTATTGTTCACAGCGATGACGGTCGTGGAACAAGTAGACTGGCCGGTCCTAGTAGCATCATCGGACGAGAGGATGATGGATTCCTACCCGATGCAGGCTTCGGTTTTGATGCTGAAGGCAATCTATTAGAGTTCACACCTATCCAGCGAATAAGCAGTACACCGGCTGTAGGCGAAGGTCGTGCATTAGGAAGTGATGCTGGGGCAAGTGCCAAAGTTAGGAAAGAGCACGAGGAAGGTCTTAAAGCTAGTGCTAATGTAAGTTGCTTTCTCTCCAACAAATCCAGTCCGCCCTTCCAACTACTTGGAGTGCTGGGCATTGAGTAGTTCAATGAAGAAATTGAAACTGGGGAAATCAAAACCCGGGCGATGCTGAATTTTAACCAGTTTTTCATTCTGCTAAATGGGCTAATAATTATTTGAACCCAGCTCGGTGGCGACTACATGGATATCGACATTCTCGACTTAGGAAATGACTTCGATATTCTACCGGAAGGCGAAGCATTCCCATCAGCCACCCGTCAAGCCAGTGATGAGCACACCCCCTCCTCTGAGACTTCCTCCACCGCGGAAGCACTGATGCGCCGCAAACGTCGTGCTGCGCGCATCATCCCTCTCGATCAGACAATGGAGCTCCGCAACAGCGACCTCTCACGCTGGAACACTGAATACCTTCAAAACATGGCGGAAGCCACGCGCATCAAAATGCAACACAAAGCCATCACTCAAGCTAAGAAGAATGCCGAATTCTGGATATGGGAATCGGGAATAGGCAATATCGGACGTCGGTTTGGCTACTCGGAGACTAAGACTCCATTGGACATATTCTATGGCGACGCGCTTTTCGAGGCCTTGACAGGTATTAACAGAGCAGCTACGGCTGGGCAGAAGCGCGATCGCGATAGCGGCATCGATGAAGCCACTGAAGGTGAATCGCGCCGCATTCGTCGTCGATCAGATGAAGACCAAGTCAGTCGAGGCAATGACATGGAATTAGGCGAAGGCGTCTTCGCGCCAATGGGGGACGAATATGTGGAGATGCCCCGAGATGCCCCTTCAGCACTTGATGATCAGCAGCTCTTTTCTGCTATGCCATGGAACATCTCAGCATCAATTCGTGGCTCGTCCGTGACACGCGGGAGATCAGCTCTTCGATCTGGTTTTCCAACCTCTGCCGGGCCAAGTTCTCTCGGTGGGCTTCTAGGCTCATTGGGCCGACGAGGGAGTCGCACGGTCAGCGCATCACCACTTCACGGTCGCGGGCAACCCGGTGGTCTCGAAGCTCTACGCAGTCTCGAGGGCGAAGACGAATTCGGCATCCTCGGCGGTGATGACTTTGGCTACTTAGGGACGGGCGCCGAATACGACTCAGACCTCTACGCTGACCCTCCGCTTATTGAGCCCCAAACCAGCCAGAAAATTCGTGATGCGCTAGATGCTGAGGGCATCAACTTTCTCGCTTTCGTCCATGATGGGATTCAGGAGAAACGGAAACGCCTTCAGGAAGAGCTGGAGGCAGACTTCTTGCAAGCAGAGGCAGCGGTGGATCCAGATGAAGTGTTATTTGAAGAGCTATTGCCACCATTGACCAATATGAAGGTCGTGGCTGCGCAAGCGCTGCTGCATACGCTGGCCTTGGCGACAAAGGGCTTGTTGACTGTCCGACAGGATGAGCACTTTGGCGAGATCGGGCTAAGGATCGTCGAGACTATTGAAGATGCCGATGTTGCTTGACGGTAAAGCGATATATGAGATCCAGACATTGTGGATGCATGAACATGGAACAACCTTCATGCAACGATCTTAATTGCAATATAAATGGATGGGAGGTGTTTGGTGCAATTCCTCACTATGCCACTTTGCGGGTATTTTCGACAACCTTTCTAGAACGCGTGTCTTTCTTTGCTTTTACAACTCCGAGTTTCCCGAATCATAATTTGCGAAGGCCATGGAGACTCTAATCTTGCCGGTTCGGTTTCGAAGCTATGCTTCTTGCCTTTTCTTTAGCAAGGTAAAGCTTCTATGTCTACTTCTCTAGATACCCTGTTCTTAGACATCAATGATGCAATCACGTAACTCCCGTACGCCTCGTCCGCCGAATATCGAAGGATCAACGTCCGAGCCACGACCATTTCAACTTCTTCGCACTTCAGTGTGCTAAGAGGTTCAGCCCTTGTAAGACATGCCCACCAGAACTCCTAGTCCAATGACTTCTCATCAGCTCCATAAGACACCCTCCTCGGCATTGCTCTCTCACATCCCGCAGTATCTTTAACCCTTGCCAACCCCATACTCTGATCGAGATCCGTTAATATCCCCTGCAACACCTTCGCACCCGATTTCCCCGCTATTCCTAGCCCATAAAGCCACGGTCGTCCGATACACACGCCCTTAGCGCCTAGACACAAGGCGTTGATCACATCAGCACCAGCGCACACCCCGCTATCAAACGGTATAGTGATGTCGTTCCTAACTGCGTCCACGATCTCAGGCAATACTTCCGGCGACCCAATCGCGCCACCCAATTGGCGTCCACCATGATTCGACACAATAACCCCACCCATCCCCGCCTCGACCACCTTCCTCGCGTCATCCACGTGCTGAATCCCCTTCAGCACAATTGGACCCTCTTAGTTATCCCCGAGCAGCTGCAGCTGGTCCCACGTGTGCGCTCTGCCGGAGAAGACGTCGCCCTGCCAGGCCAGCGCCGCGGCGTGCCTGTCTTCATCCACGGATTTGTGCTCCGGGTGGTCCGACTGGAAGATGCGGCGGAATGCGGGGTCAGTGAAACCCGTGTTGTCGCCGATGAAGGGCACGTAGGCAGAGTCGAGGTCCCAAGGGCGCCACGAGAGGACCCAGGTATCGAAGGTCACGACGAGGACGGAGAAGTTGCATTTGCGGGCGCTGAAGAGGAGCTATAGTGGATCAACTAGCCAACCCTCCACATCTCAAGATTTGCCGTGTTGAGGAGAGAGGGGGAAAGGTAGTCTAAATGCAAGGCCACAGTGGGTGCAGGCTTACCGATAGCGTTATCTCGTCCTCCTGCGGCCAATACAGCTGGAACCACCTCAGGCCATCCCCGCTCGCCTGCGCCACATCTTCTATCGACGATGAGGCCGCCGTACTCATGATATACGGCACGCCCAACTTGGTGGCGACCTCTGTGATGCCAAGCTCGCGGTCTCTGTGGAAGATGGTCTGCACACCAACGGGCGAGACAAGGAGCGACGAGTCGTAAGTCTCGCCGAAAACGGTCGTGAGGTGGTTTGGCGGGGCGTGCGCGGGATGAGCTAGTAAGGACGAGGTGTGTTAATTCACTGTCCTACACAATACACTTGTAATGGAAGATGTTGAGCCATATCCTGCCATGGCAGCATGTCTAACACGCGGGAGAACTTCGTTGCCTTCCACTGCCGGAAAGCCGGTCTGTTCGCGCCCATTGTAGCTCCCTCGTCTGCCCCGCCGGTGACATAATTGTACCCTCGGGACGTCATAGCTTCCTTAGCCTGTGCCTCAAGTTTGTTTGGATCTGTGGTTACGGTGGGTACGACGTTCCCAAACATGCCGCGCTTGTAGATGTCGCTTTGGTAGGTGCCATACTTGCGGGCTTTCGGGTGCGGTTTGTGATGTCCTTGGATTGCGGCCATGGTGGATTGAGGGTTAGTATAAGCAATTGAGGAGATTGGACACAGAAATTCGGTTCTAACTGAATGACAATTGAAGTAAGATAGCGTTGAGAATGTTATAGATTAAGTAAAGTTAAAGTTGCAGGTACTTTAAATGTCAAGCTTAGCGCCATATTTACTGCATGACGTTGTCGATCCCCACGTGCCCAAACAGGAAAACGAGATACCTTTGACTAAAGCTTTTCACTACAGAAAATCCTTCATACCACTCTACTCCATACGAAGGGGGAATTATACGCATTAACATTAACTCGTGATTCTACCCCCCAAAACAAAGCACCGTGCTATATTTTTCCGCTCACCTGGACGCATTTGCTCGTCTCAATAATTTTGTTCTAGGTACAGAGTTAGCAAGGACGCGATGATAAATCATTAGTTGCTTACGGTCATTCCAGTATAGAGTATCTAAGGAGTTGTCTATTAGCATTTTTGTTCTCATAGGTAAGCAAAGTGGAACCCTTACCGTGCTGAACCTCCGGTCCGGTAGCACCAAGCTCCCATCCAAAGTTCAATTTGATGTATTGCATCAAGTGACTAGCAACCTTTACATGGCCGACATCCGTTGGGTGGTATTGAGGGCCCTATGGTGGTGAGTTACAACAATTTGATAAATGAGATATTCTAGATAGCTCACAATATCATTGTGCTGCATAATCCCTGTGGTATTGAAGTAGTGAACAAACCCAGTATGCTTGTAATAATTGTAAACTTCCTCAATCTCCTCGATAAATGCACCGCCTTGGACATAGCTGTTCCCAACAGGACTGAATCCATTCCAAAGAGATACCAGGATAATCTGTGCATAGGGATAGACTTGGTGAACACCTTGTACGAACTCAAGATAGCTTTGAAGATATTTCTCGTTAGTAACGTTGTTGCGAGTGTTATTGTCGTTGGTGCCCAAATTAATGACAACAATGTCGGCCGCTGGACACTTGCGGAAATCCCACACTTCCGGATTGTCATCGTAGATCTCTACCGCTCGGCTAGACGTGTCTGACGCATGATACCATTGGTAGGTCTGGCCACGAGGATTTCCCCAGCAGTTAGTGTCTACCAAGCAGATTCCC
>Ga0307515_10004513_pt1 | contig 28775 bp, 24 predicted proteins | sample 17_EM_MG_FD_194513 | JGI IMG/M metagenome (GOLD analysis project Ga0307515, IMG submission 194513) | Populus trichocarpa ectomycorrhiza microbial communities from riparian zone in the Pacific Northwest, United States - 17_EM | ecosystem: Host-associated > Plants > Roots > Unclassified | place... | reverse complement strand
TGGAGTTGGACCTCAGTTATTTGGTCGGTCCCACTAATAAAAACACTAACCAAACGCATAGTTATAAAACGTAGAAGCAATCAGAAAAATAAACAGCTTACAGTTTTATCAAATTAATTATTTGTTGATTTTTTATATTAACATATTAAAATTATTAAAAAATATGAATTTAAGATTTTTTTTAAAAAAAATATACTTTTAAAAATCATCGGAGTTTTGTAATGAGACTTGACTCATGTAATAACCAAATATTTTTTTTTAACTCTATAATTGAAGCAAAACATCCCATCTATCCCCGTCAATAGAATTCTATCTGCATTATACCCGTTAAAAAAAAAAAAGGTATGGTGGAAAATTGAGAGCTGGGTTTTAGAAGGAAGCTCAGTTGAGAGTTTACGAATGTATTAGGGATCAAACTGTGACAGAACAAGTTATTGGGAGCTCAGATATAGATTTGGGTTATAGCTTAAGAGTAATTTGATATTTTCCCAACTCAAAAAACAAACGAATCTCCAAGCTTTAGATCCTCCCGCTGCATTATTTGACCTCTTTACAAATATATATATATATATATATATATATATATATATATATATATATATATATATATTAATGTAAGGTTTTGCTCAGTTTGTGTGCACTTTAACTAATCTTAACGGATTCTGAAATTAACGATTAGGTAAGCCTCCAGTGATCATCAATATTAATAACCACATGGCTCGAATCTGAAATTATAGGAGGAGCAAACCCCTTAGTCTCAAGTTATTACCACTGAACCACCTACCTGAGTTTACTTTTGCTTTATAGCTTAGAAGTACATCCTAGTTTTACAAAAAAAGTTATTAAACCCAGTTTGTTATACGGTATATTTTTTTTTAATTTGAATTAATTTATTTTTATTTATTAAAAAAATTAAAATAATATTGTTATGAAAATAATTTTTTAAAAAACAAATTAAATTAAATTTTGTTCATATCGTCAAACCAGGTTAGAAGCTGGATCGACCAAGTCTTGGGTCGACCTTTAGACCGGACCAGAATTTATAACTATGGTCTATACCTAAATATTTTGGTCTTGCCACTTACAATTAATAAATGAAAATATGAATAGATCAAAAGATACTAATTAGTAAAGTGGTTGATTAAGCAAAGGTGATGATGAATACGTGGAAGAATTATCCCCAGATCAACCTCCCTCTATAAAGAATGTCCTCGCATAGTCCGTTGATCAAGGTAGGATTATAGGTGTAATGCTGCTGCACTCTGATATATAAAAAGTGGTAATGTCCGAGGGAGGTGAGAACAACAAGGCATTGCAATCGTCATCGTCTTCAATTTTCTATTCCTTGCTTCTTTCAAAACCATGGCTGTCAAACCTGCTACCACATCTGATTCGAAAAATAATCTAAATAATTGGATTATTCAGTTGATTTGCAGGCCACCGAATCAATTCAAAATCGGATTAACCATTTTTATTGGTTAACGTAGTCCGTTTTGGACTGGATTTAACCGGATAGCTAATAACCAAGCTTGGTTAATAAGATTTTATTGGTTTAATATCTATTTTTTATTTAATTTAAAACTCAATAGGTATTGGATAATGGGATTTTCAAGTAAACCTATTAGATGAGTTTAGCAGACTATGTTATAAACTAAATCTTCAACTATTTCTTCCTTGGACAGTTTTATTTTGAAGTAGTATTATATTTCATTATTAACTTTGTGCTTGCCGTACGAAATTTCATGTTTGCATTCGGATCTTGACTGATGGGGGCAACCCGCTAATAACTCATTAAAACACTGCAAATATTTGTTGAGGACTTTTTCTGTCTTATATAGTGTCCGTTTAGAATGATAGAACTGCATATCTGTACAAGTGAATTCAGTTGAAACCTTGCCACAAAACCAGTAGTCTCAAATCCCATTGCTTTCTACCCCACTGAGATCTCCTAGACCAGCAGCCATGGTTGCAACTCCATTGAATGTGATTGGAATCTTGAGGGAAGCCATTACAATACTAGCAAGAAATGGGAAGTTCATGCTCCAAGTCATGCTTACCATACTCTTCCCTTTCTCTCTTATTGGCCTGCTTCACTATCTTTTAGCAGGCTTTTTTATTGAAAGGGTTGAGGATAGCTATGAGAAGAATTCTCCTCTTGGTCAAAAAGATGTAAGAACTCTTATAGGGCTTGAACTTGCTTTTTTTGCTGCTTTTTTCTTTGTATGCTTCTTCGGAATTATGCTAACGATCCATGCATCAGCTTCTAGCTATCTTGGTAAAAATACGGGGCTGAATGATCTGATTTCGTCTATCCATTATGCCTGGAAGAAACCATTGATCACTTGGCTATGTGTTTCTCTTTTTACTTTGACTTATGCTGTTTTAGCCATAGTCTTGATCAAATTGGTCAGCCTGCTTGATCCTAACAGTTATGCTATTTATCTGTGGGGTTGGTTTTTGACAATTCTGGCTGCCCTTTTTTACCTTTATCTTGATGCAAGTTGGACTCTTGCACTTGTGATCTCAGTTTTGGAAAATGATTCTTGCGGAACAAAGGGACTGAAAAGATCAGAAAAACTTATCCGAGGAAGAAAAATTCAAGGGTTTCTCCTTATGTTCATTTTAACTGCACTTGTTGTCCCAATCTATGTTCTGCTCTATGTTACAGCAACTGATGATGATGATGATGATGATGATGAGCTTGGTCCCTTCGCTCAGTTTGCTTTTAGGTTTGTAGCAACAGTTCTCTTCTGCCTATCCAAGTTCTTTGTCTCTGTGGTTTTTACTGTGTTCTACTATGAATGTAAGCAGAGTGAGGGAGAGAGAGTAGTTATGGAGTTGGGAGTTGGGTACAGTTTAGCTCCTCATAAACTTCAAGTTGAATTCTAGTTTTTCTTTAGATTTTGCGAATGGGTTACTCTTTCATTGACTTTTGTATTTTGTTTTCGTTCCTACTTCTTTACATCTGAGGAGACATGTTGATTCAATACCAATTCCAAGATCTTGCGGATCGTTCTTTTAAAGCTCTCATTGATGTTTCCAATTAGTCAGCCGGTGCCCTTTGTCTCTTCTTGTTTGTTCCTATATTACAAGGACCAGGATTTTTCTTACCTTGAATTGTAAGAAGTGTTGCTAGATGAGAATGGCTACATCATGCAACAGTAACAGTCTGAAACGTATATTTTCAATGGATAGTAACAAATGCATTCCTTTCAACAGTTCAGGCTCTGTATATAGCAAGAGTACAGAGCATGGATGGTTGGGACCATAACTTTTATGCATAGACAAAAGAGGATGGGTCTAAGAAAGAGATCTTTGAGGATAAAAGAAACAAGAAACAATCATGTGTAATACAGAGAGATCATCAAGTGCATTTTGAGTTTAAGAATTTGAGCATGCTTTAGAACAACTAAAATAGATATGATGCAGCTCATGAACACTTGCCAATCAAATTCGTAATTTCAACAAATTTGTCTGAATGGATGGGTCAATCTTGAACCATCAAAAGTATGGACAATAAAAACTCAGCAAAGAATTGTCATTAAGGGCCTCCTATCATAGTATCTCACAAAAATTATGAAAAATTAACTTGTTACAATCCCTTGTGTTATCTGCTTTAATTGTTGCACCTTCTTAAAGTTCAGCGTCTGATAGTTTTTTTCCACCTCCCAAGCAAGCTGTGACATACCATTGAATGAGGACTTGGCACCCTTCACATCAGTCACTTCTCTTGGGAAAGGAATTCGGACATCAAACGTGCCTTTCTGAGGAGACCAAAGACGCATGTCAAAGCCTAGCCTATCAACCCATATCATCTTCGCTTCTGACACCTGTCAAGCCAATTGGAAATTAAGAACAAGTAATCTAATAAAAACAAACCTTAGTAAAACCTCAATACGTTGGAACAGGGATGAAGCAGGCACGATTTATGCACCGATTTTTTTTTGTATCATCAAAATGCATTTGCCCCAAAAAGGTTTTATTCTTTTTATTTATATCTAGTTTTATATCATGCAACCTGGGATAAATTGCAGGTGCGTGTAAAAAATTCAAGGTACATTTGCTTTCTCTCAAGTAAGCAATTGTGCAGATAAACTGCCAATAGCAATGAAGATGATAAGAGTTTTGTTGGCAGCAAACCTGGAAGTCCAAATCAACATATACATTGCAAAAGCGGCTAACATCTTCCATGTTCTTGTTATTGATCTCATTGGCAAATGCTTCTGCAAAGTCTCGGAGTGGATCAGGGCTAGCATTTTTATAATCAGAAGATGAGACCCATACACCATCCTGAAATAGGTAAAGAGATCAATATTTTCCTAAAATTATATAAGCCAAAAGCAATTACCTTCAAAAGACAGAGCAAAGAAACCAGTATTCGGCAAGAATTACATAACAACACAGTCAATCAGCAAGAAAAATCCCATCATACCTCCACGAAGTCTTCCATTTGAAGTACCCGCTCCATGGCCACAACATAAATAAGTTCATCCTTAACTTCTTCTCCAAATCTCTTTTTCCACATTGAATGAGCCCGCTGAAAAGAAAGGCAAATTCCAGTAAAAGTTACAGACTAAGAGATCATAGCACAACCATAAACAGAGAAAAATAAAGCATGCATTCAGTTAAGTAGACATCATGTTGATAAGGACCAAAATCTGCTAGCTTCCATGCTGTGAGGTGCTTAGCCATGCTTATGTTCCATAGGAGACCTAAGTGCAGCAATTTAATCAGCCCAAATTACCTATTGTGTGACCCATTTTGCCCGGTCCCTAAAAGCCACCAGGTATGTTGGAGCCAAGTTCAATGAGATGATGAGAAAAATCAGACTTCCTCCGTGGCAACAGTAACCAGGGTAGGATTACAAATCAGGTTCAGGTTTTCCATTTGAGAAACAATCAGTATTCCCTCTCAAATCAAGGTGAAACTAGGAATTCAATCAAATTTTGCATTCAGCATCTTAGCTGGTCAGGTAGCTTGACTACCTTGTTCCTCCAGCTCATTTAGGTCAAAAAAAGATGGTTGAATCTCAATTTATAGAAAGAAGGTGGGTTCCCACTAAACATTTTGGAGCTAAGCAATTGTAGCGTGAACAATAAATCACACATTTAGTTACCTGGACATCATGTGCATCTAGGACACATCAAAACCTAACAGCTACTTTGCTATGTTTGAGCTTAACCACACTCGTACTAACATCCAAGAAAGACATGCAGCAAATTAATCTGCCCCTGTTATGGCAAGCCCATTTTCCCCAAACCCAGAAAGCACCATTTCTACAGAGTGCAAAAAATCCTGCTCTAGGCAGCATTGAGGAGCAGATAGATAAAGATGAAAACATATTCAATTGAATTAGCAACCATGGGGATAGGACTACTACACATCATGTCCAGGTTCTCCATATGAGTAAAAATCAATCTCCCCACCTCATATCAAGCCCAAACTATTAACTTGATCGCTTTTTTGCTACTCAATCTTAGCTGCTAAAGGAGCTTGATTAGCATCCCCTCCAGTCCAAAATAGTTCCAACAGGATAACCGCAACTTGCAGTGGGAAGATGGCAGTGATCCGGATGGGTTCTAAATATACTCCCATTGCAACTTCTATTTAATCAATGATTCAACTAGAGGGATTCTCAACTTATAACTACATATTTTTTATTCCAGAAACAAGAAGAATATAGCTTGCTGAAAACACTTCCATTAATCTCGATAACTTCCACAAACCATATGTTAATAGTCAATGGGGTTCCATTATTAGCAGACAATCCTTGTTCCATTGACAAAATTTTACCAATCTTTCCAAAACCAGCAGTCAAATTTACTTCAAAGTCTTCATTTTAGTGTAATGTTCTACCACAAACTGCTAAAACCACAGTGCTTATGCAACAAAAATCACTACAAGCAACCAATAAAAATGAAAAGAAAAAAAAATTACCTTCAAAAGCTTTGTGTCCTCAGGCTTGTCAAGGCTTCCTTGAATTGTGCACTGAGGTGTCCTCATTCCAGATTGCTCTAACTAATTCCAACAATCAAACATGTTTAATACATAAAGATTATATCCTTTTCCATTATGAAGAATCAATGGATTGAATTGAATTACCTGAACATGAAGACTAGACCTTCTATCAACAGAAAACTGTCTATGAGAATCACTCAAGCACAAAATAGGAGTGCCATCATCATCAACAGCAAACCTAACACCAACACTCAAAGGCCAGCCATCTGGGGTCAAAGTAGAAAGAGTGCCAACTGAAGATAACTCCATGATGGTTCTTGAAATTTCAGCAGGAAAGGGCTTATCATTTGAGGATCCAACAACATGAGTAGGTGGCTCCGCTGATACAGTTGAAAGAGAGCATTTTAAGGAGAATTGGGGAAATGGTTTTTGCTGCTTTAGAGGTGTGAATTGGTGGGGCTTTGTTGTTGTTGGTTTTGGGAGAAAGAGAGAAGGGAGAGGTAAGTTAGTGGTGAGAGATTGGGTTTGGAGATGCATTTGTGACTTGTGAGAGAGAGGACAACTTGGGTTTAGGAATTCAAGAACTAATTTTTGTGTAAAAATCTTGATGGCCAAACAATGGACTGATAGGAGTCTTTTGAGAAACCAGAACAGAAGACATGGATGATGTTGATAAAGAGCCCTCAAAGTGAGAAATGGGAAGGATAGTTTCTTTTTACATTCACCACCCCAGTATTTGTAAAATTGCAAAATGCCCTTGTTATGTCCGATACATTACACAAGGTGGGAACTCGACATGATCTGGGATTTCACCCTCTCCGAATTGATTCGGAGCGATCTAATTGACGAATTAAATCTAGTTTTATTTTAAAATAATAATAAAATAACATCTTTTTAATAGATCTGAATCAATCCATCCAACTCAAATTTAATAATCTTGTTGCACATGTTCTCTACCAACAACATGAAGAAATTAGCCTGATCTCAGCAAAATCATCACTTGAGATTTTGCTGTGTTGTCTTAAACTTTTCCCTCTTCAAACGTTACATGAAGTTGAAATAAAGAAATAACTTTTCCCTGTTTTGAATTTTCGATTCACACAAGAATTTCAGCAATGGCTTGTCTCAAAAAATTAAAACTTGCTGTTTTTTTTTCCTTCGAGAATAATAAAATTTTGAATCCGTGGTAAGAAAAGAAAGATATGGTAGTGAAGCTTGGAATTCTGTATGCGCACTGCATCTACCTGGCGCCGTACTCCAGGCTACTTATCAACAGCATAGCATACACATAAAACTCCTCTTTCTCCCTTAGATATTACAATTCATAGATGACAGATGCCAGCTTCAAGATTCTGTAACAGAACTAGACGAGCATTACAGAAACTACACTTCTTTTCTTCTTCCATGACCATTTCAAAAGCTTGTCATGGATAGTTTCTAGTGATTCTACTTGAGGGCTCAAGATCTGATCAGCTGCTCTTGATCAACAAATAAGGAAATAAACACAATTTTTATGGATATTCTCTGGGTGGTGCATAATCTTTAACCATCAAAATCTCATCACATAACTTCTGAGGAACTTGCTGTAATTCCTTCCCTTCTTGCCACGCTTGCCCCACTAGCACCCCAGGTCCAACGTGACGAATATATATGACAACCTGATCATCGAAAGGGTACGGGTGTTTTTCTGCAAAAGTAAAGAAACTCTTTAAGACTAGTCCAAACATTATGCGGAAAAGGAGGGAATGTTAAATAGAACTATACACATTATATCATCAAATAGAGCTGTAAATAATTTTGTCATAAATCATGTCTATTGAATTTTATTTTTCAGGTAAGCTTATGGTTGCTTCCATTGGCACAAATGAGATCAAATTTCTGCAAGGGTGAGAGTAACATTATTTATAGATAACTATCACGGAGTCCTGTGTCCACTGGCATGAAATTGTTAGATGCAAATGCAAATCAGGGCCATATGAAGTCAAAACAGTGATGGTGAGGAGAAACTCTACCAACTTTTTCGCATTTCAATTAGAAAAATAGTCATCTGAAACTATAAATCCCTTGCACTAGTACAATTCTTAGATAAATCCCACCTGGTATTGGAAAGTGTCGTGAATAATTACAGAGATCCAAGTGCCCATCTCCAAATTCATATGCTAAATCACAGGGCTGCTCTGTAGACATTACTTCCTTCTGCTCCACGACCTTAAAATACAATGGACTAAAGGTTTTTGTGATTTGAGCCAGCACTGATCCACCTGTTCAAGCATTATTGTTATCAGTTAACTAAGATTAGGTCTGAGCTAACCATCTTCATAGTTCATCAAATATATATACTATACACAGGGACAATTGAGTGCTTTTAAAGCCAGAAACTAAAAGGCAAGATTTTTTAAGAATATCCATTACAGATTTTATAAAAAAGAATCAATTGTTGAGGCAACTGATCAAGTCTCAAACAACTTAGAAACAAATCATTATCTGTCATGCACATCACTTAATAGATTCAACTCTTCTACAATCACCTCCACCCGCCCCAAGCCTTTAAGTTAAATATGCATCTCTGTGGATGGGGAAACCAAATTTTCAAATACTGAAAACTTTGCTTCTGCTATTTTTCACAGCATCTTTCCATTTTTTTCTGCCTTACTCCCATCCCTACCCCTCCCCTCCGGTCCTCTACAAACTCACATCCAATAAACACATAAACAAATACAGACAAATAATTGAAGCCTTGTTCTTTACAGTGTAAAATACAGTATCACAACGAAAAAAATGCAGCTGAACTTACCAATAAATCTCCCATAAACCTCCCCATTATCGCAACGGAAAATAACCTGAGACGTAAAAAAAATGCACCAATCATAGACATCTCATCACATGCAAAAGGGAACAAATTATAAAAATAAAAGCACTTTAGGTCTCACCATCTTGAACGATTTCATCCAAGAAACATCCAAACCACCTAGTTCACAACATTCCACATCAAAATCACATTATCACCAAAACTTCACAGTTCACACTCCACACACACCTACGTAACCAAAACCAACAATTCAAATAATTTACCTCCATTACTTCTACAACTATAAAACTCAACTGACAATTCACCATCTTCACAACACAGCAAGTCAGACCCACATTTCTTTGCTAACTTAGCATCCTCATATCTCATGCCAGCTATCTCCCAAGCTCTTGATATTAGCCTAAACATAAATTAATTCCCATTCAAACCAAATCCGTGAAAAAATCCAAACTTTACTACAACCCTTTATAGTAAACATCAAATTCTTAAACTTGAAAAATTAAAAACACAAGTAGAAACACTACCTAGGTTGTTTTATCAGAGACAGCAATCTAAGACGCCTTTCTTCTGGTATATCTTCAATTTTACTCCTGCAATTCAAAATCAAATCATCAGTCAGTGGGCTGCAGCAACATGTTGCTGGTAAAGTAAATGACAAGTCTTTCACTGAAACTAACCAGAGGTAAGCAGCTGGATTGTAAGTGACAGGGTCAAGAGGGATAAGCTCCTTAGGTGGGTCAAGAAATGTGACAACATCTTCTTCTAGTAACTCATATGGCTTCTCATCCCAGATGGATGACAAGCGTCCTCTCTCAACGGCTCTGATTGCACCACTAGAAGAAAAGAAGGAGAACAGTGGACCCTTGGAGATTGTGAAGCTAGCATGTGGCAGTTGGTGTTGGTGAGGGAGGAGGAGATGGTTGATTTTTGGAGGTGGTGAGGAGAGGAGATTGTGTAAAGCTGTTGCCTTCATCTTGCTCACCGAGACGCAGAAAGATTGGTGGGTTTTTGAAGGGGCTTATAGCCACTGTTGTAAAACCCGGACCGGACCAGCGGGTTAATCTGAGACATGTTTAATCCGGGGCTAAGACCAGTCTATGCTGAAGAAAAAACAAAAGAAAAGGATGGAAAAAACTCGGCTGATCCTGTAAAAATACCTGGTTGACTTGTTGATTTGCTTGTTTATTAAAAAAAAATAGTTATTTTTTTTAAAAAAAGTAAGTTGATCCAGTGGATCTTTTCGACCCGGACATTATTCCGGGTTGAGTTTTACTTCTAAGCTTTTAGCTTGCTAGTTAAAAAATGGTTTGTGATAAATTTAATCCCTTTAGTATATTAATTCTGTCAAATTGACCCTTACAATTAGCTTTTGGGATAAGAGATTTATTTGGGCCAAAACTAAGCCCACAAGAGAAACTAGGTCAGCACAAAGAACAGCAAGTAAAGTTATGGTATCATCTCTTGACAGAGAAACCGAAGAGACGAGAAGAAGAGAGTAAAAGCGATGGCGTCGAATGCAGCAGCGCCGTTTTGGAGGGCCGCCGGCATGACCTACATAACATATTCCAACATCTGTGCTAATCTTGTCAGAAACTGTCTCAAAGAACCATACAAGACTGAAGCTCTTTCCAGGGAAAAGGTTCATTTTGCTGTTACCAAGTTTGTCGATGGAAATCCTCAGAAACCAGGTAAGATTCTACTCTTCCCTTTTCTTTCTAATTCTCTCCTTGTATAAAGCTGTCCCTTTTATCTCGTTTTTAGATCTGGGGTTTTTGGATTCTGTGCCAATGATGTTTGTTTCTCCTGATTTCATTGAATCTGATTTGGTTTTGTTTAAGTTCGTGATCATTGTTAATCGCCATTTGAATGATGATGAAGAAGTTATAGGCTGAATGGATTGTTTTTCTCTAGAAATTCTGTCAGGATAGAAGTCTGGGGTAAAGATTGAGATCCAATTTCTTGTTTTTTGACGTTTGATCTTGATTATAAGAACTATGAGGAGCCTTTAGTGCGTGGTGGATGTGGTGCTTTGGTCTTAGGTCCACTGACGTATTAGATTCGAAGAGGGGTGTTCTGGTATGTTCTAAGTTTTGAAGGATTAAAGGGCTGTGAAAAAAGAGTAGATTTAATCTATGCTAGAACTCTCCATGTTTGAGTATTAAGCATTTCAATGACCTCAGTTTCAGGGCTTGCGGTATAGAATGTTTTCCTACTGGTTTCAGTTTTGGTGGGATTGATTGCATGTCTATTGATGAACCGGATCATTAGAAGGGTTTGGAAGAATCTTACTTTCATCCATGCCTTGGAAAAAAGTGAGTGTTATTTTTGTTATGGTGTGAATAAGCTAGCTGTTTCAGGGGCTTGGTTCAGTGCAGTCTTTTCTATCTTAGTAATTTTGACTTAGGCTGTGGTAGTGATATTAAGGTGCTTATAAATTGGATGAAGGAGCTTGGAGACTGAAATTTGGCTGATGATTTTAGAAATGCTGCAAATCTCTTTTGATTTGTTCAGGTCTCCTACATGGAATGGATTGTTTAAACTAGTGTTTATTTCGTTACTTTAGTAGGGAGAGGCAATCTCTTTGACCAGCTATTTTTGTTATACACCATTTATTGAATTGTTTCGGATGTTCTTATGAACCGTTTGGTACCCAGAAAGTAACATTCTTGCACTTTTGATGTGGCTTTCTTTGACTTGGAAAAGAGAAAAATAGTGTTGCAAAAATGATGTATTGTTTGTTTCTCTGAAGGATTTAATCCTCATTATAGTTGTTAACTCATTCACCTGTTTATAATTATATACTCATCTGACAACTTAGTGGTCTAATTAATAATGGTGTCATGGACTTACCTTCTTTGAGGGTGAGAGAGAGAGAGAGAGAGAGAGAGAGAGTTGTTATGGTCTTCTCCCTTTTTGGCCCTCCATGTGTATATACTTCTGCACATTACCTTGCATTTTTAACCTATTCCCTTCACTACTTTTCTGTTACATCAGCTCTTAACGGTGCATTCTGATTAAATATTATTTTGGTTCTTTATTAACAGTTGTTCGTTCGGATTCTGGGACTGAATGAGTTGAGGAGCTTGATCCCTTAAATGCCCATTGGAGGATCTTCCGCGATGAACTTTCTTCTATTTGTCTGTCTGGTAGATTGGAATTCGTTAGGTATGTAAGGCATAATTTCAGACGAGACTTCGGATCTGGCCTGGTACTGAAATTGTAATAAATGTAACCGGTGCTATCTACTCTTTTGACTATACTGCATCATTTACCTTTCTTTGAGGATCTATATGGAACAATCCTGTGTTTTGAAGTTAACAATGTCAACTACAGCTTTTTCCAGAACAGTTGCTGTTTTTTATTAACAAATCATGGTTAGCATTCTATTCCACTGCTGGGAAATAGTTTTGCCACTTGTGTCAAGTGGGATGTCCTGTGCCATCATGAGAGGATGCATCCATGTTTTTTTTCCTGGTAGACATGGCCAATGTCAGGACATAAAGGGAGTATCCCGATTTGAAGATGAGGAATGGTGTTTTATATGGATGTTACCCGTTGCATTCTGTTGAGGGACACTGTAATAGCCCTTGTCATTCTAATTTCAGCTCTAGTACAATTTACGGTTAATGTTCATTATTAACTGGAAAATGGCAAGTCTATGATATTTAAAGCAAAGCCAAACTTCACCCAAGAATCCAGTCATGAGTAACGTACTGGCTTCAGGCCAGGTGTGGAAGTGTTCACAGGCTCAGTAAAAGGCCCAGAATGTAATTTGTCTGGGATCCAAAGATATGAGAACCTTTTTTCTTTTTCTAAAACTTTGCAATAATGTATTACCGGGCATGAAACATTAATTAATAGTCAGATAATAGGTGATTTTTCGAGGGTCCTTGATGGTTCAACCTGTTTTTTAAATTGTTGTTTGTTTGATTAAGAAAATATTAAATTCATGTTTTTAGGTATTTTTTATGGTTTTGATTTGTTGATATTAAAATATATATATATATATATATCATTTTAATATATTTTCAATAATTTTTTTTTTTGAAAATCACTATACTCAATATCACTGAGCACACATGGAAGCAAATTCTAGAATTGTGTCACTATACATTCATAAATTTTTGAACCTTGATCCAAAGAGGGTATAATTATCTGATTTAATTTAGGAATTGACTGGGAAAAAAAGCTATATTGTTTGATTATTTGATCAAGTGGTTGATATAGCTCAATTATTTTTATTGAAATAAAGTTATTTCGTTCTTTTTATAAAATAAATACTCAATAATTGATCTTGTCAAGTTTAGAGATTAAGTTTGGTTGAGCTAACCAAAACTCTAAAAACCTGTAAAATTAACTATGTTTTGGTATAGTTAATAATTAATGTACTATGAAAATAAAATTCCGTTGCAACCACTGAAAATGGCAGACCAAACCCATCATCCTCTCCCCACCAAGAAGGTCCCTTCCAGATATGGTTTTCGTGCCTGCTACAGTTCCTTCACCAACTGGGCACTACCCCCTTTTTTTTATTCTTCTAAATTATTAAATTTACTGTATGGTTTGTGCGCATGGTGCAGCTGAACCACTAAAGTGTACAACAGTCCAGACAGCCAGAAAAATAAATAAAACATGCCGTCCTTCCTTGCACACCTCCCTCCTATTAATCTGACCCGGTATCATCTCCTCGGTTGATAAAGTTAACTTTCAATAAAAAATAGATAAGTTAAAATAATATTATTTTAATTTTTTCTTAAAAAATTAATTAGTTTTAATCTGAGTTAAGCCAATCAATATTAAATTTTATTTTTTGAAAACATAAATACATCAGATCATGAATTGATCTGATTTAATAAAATTGCTTTTTATAAATGTTGCCCTTTATGTTTTTGATATGTCGATTTTTAAATTGTATTTATGCCGAAATAATGGTATTAGATTGATTTATTTTTTTATGATTTTAATATCAAAACAATCAAAATAAATACTTTAAAGAATTAAATTAATACAAAAACACGCATTGCTTTATGTATTGACTGGGAAAGGCCAGCTAGATCTTCTCCAATCATTTCTTTTAGAGGCTGTTGATCTTATCCAATGACGAAACTGCCATCCCCATTTTCGTTTTGAGGAGATGAGAAGAAGAAATCATTCACTAATTGATTGCCAGGATGGTTAATGCTTGGATTAATTGCCAAGAATAATATTCGATTCTAATTATCTATCACATGAGAAATTGACAGGTGTCTTCTACTTGTAACATTGTTAGATGTCACACGTCACTTCCCTCCTGGAGAGAATTATAAAGCTAACCTCCTTCAACTAAAAACATTATTAAAATAAATAAATAAAAAGAATTTTGTAAAACAACAAAATAATAAATAATAACATAGCTAAAGTGGATTAACCCATTTAATTTATAACCATGACTTTATACCGGGATTAAGTCTAATATCAATGATGAACGGTATTATTTATATACATAAAAACAATTTCATAAATTCAAGATTCAAGTTTTTTACCCGGAAATGAAATTTACCCTATTAGTATTAGTTACCCTTTTTGGTACACCAAATGTCAGTTACTTACCTTATTAGCCAATTTACCGCCCTGGTCAAGATCACTTTAAAGTTCAAACAAAGAATAGTCGCAGTCAAATCCAGTCTGCTCTCTCTCTAAATTTTTACAGTGACATAAAAAAAACGGAAAAAAAGAAGAAGAAAAACACACAGCCGTCTGCTGTGCTGTTTCCTCTAAACAAATCCTCCTTTCTCCCCCCTCTCTCTCTCCCTCTCTGCCAAACTCTCTCCTCCTCCATCCTCTTCTTCCACGGCACCACCAATGATTGCTTAACTCCACGTTTACCCCCAGATCCACTTCTTAATTTCTCCTCATCCGCCGTCTGTACCCACCGTTACCGGATTCTTGATCGCATCTTCATAAACAATGGCTTCAGCGAAGACGAGTAGTCGTTCGCGAGGGACGTCGGTGAAGGAGAACGGCACGAAGCTCGAGGACGGACTCAACGTGTTCAAGTCCGATAGATTCGACGCCGATTCTTATATTCAGTCCAAATGCTCTCTCAACGAGAAGGTTCGTTAACTAGTAGTCTTTTTCTTTTTTCAATTTCTAGAAAGGATAGAGTAGACCACTAGTTCTTTAGGTTTTGACGATGATAAATGTGTGTTTGGTTGTGATGAACAGGAAATAAGGCTGTTGTGTTCGTATCTTTTGGATTTAAAGAGAACATCTGCTGAAGAAATGCGGAAAAGTGTTTACGCTAATTATGCTGCGTTTATAAGGTAAATTAGCTCTTCGCGTTGTGGAAAATTTCGCTAGTTTTCTTGGTGTTTAGGAAGTCGTGATTGAATTTGTGGTTTAAAATTAAGTAATTTGTAGCTAGCTTGAATTTTTTTGTTGCTGTGATTTGTTAATCTGGATGTTAAGATTATTGAATTGCGATTTTACCACTGGAAATGTGTGTCTGTGTAGTGTGATTGCTTCCCGTGGTGTAAAATTTGTGAATTTCGTGGTTTGTAGGAAGCTGTGATTGAATTTGTGGTTTAAAACTGTGTTTTAATGTGATTAAGAAGCTGTTAGGTATTTTATACTGGGAAGGCGTATGTTTTGTGTCTGTAGTGTGATTTTGAAGGGGTGGGTTCTTTTTGCTTATCGTTGACAGGACATCGAAGGAGATATCAGATTTGGAAGGGGAGCTTTCATCTATAAGAAACCTGTTGTCCACTCAAGCAACTTTGATTCATGGTTTAGCGGAGGGAGTTAATATTGATTCTTTGTCATTAAAAGCATCTGAAGGGTCTATGGTAAATGAGTTGTTATTGAATGTTGAAGATAGAGAACCATCTGATTTGGAGAAATGGTCAGTTGAGTTCCCTGATATGCTTGATGTTTTGTTAGCTGAGAGGAGAGTGGATGAAGCTCTGGCAGCACTTGATGAAGGAGATCGTGTAGCTGCTGAAGCAAAAGAAACAGAATCATTGAGCCCTGGTATACTTAGGTCTCTGGAGATGGCCATTACTGAACGCAGGCAAAAGTTGGCTGATCAGCTTGCTGAAGCTGCTTGCCAACCTTCTACTCGCAGTAGTGAACTTCGTGCGGCTATATCAGCTCTTAAAAAGCTTGGGGATGGGGCTCGAGCTCATAGTTTGCTCCTCAATGCACACCTCCAAAGATATCAGTATAATATGCAAAGCCTACGCCCGTCAAGCACCTCATATGGAGGAGCGTATACTGCTGCACTGTCGCAGATAGTGTTTTCTGCTATTGCTCAAGCTGCTAGCGATTCTTTGGCTATTTTTGGCAAGGAACGAGAATATAGGTCTGAGCTTGTGATGTGGGCTACCAAGCAAACAGAGGCCTTTGCTGTTCTTGTTCAAAGACACGCATTAGCATCATCAGCAGCTGCTGGAGGTTTAAGAGCTGCAGCAGAGTGTGTTCAAATAGCTTTAGGTCATTGCTCTCTGTTGGAAGCTCGTGGCTTGGCACTCTGTCCTGTGCTCATAAAACTCTTTAGGCCTAGTGTTGAACAGGCCTTAAATGCTAATATAAAACGAATTGAAGAGAGCACTGCTGCTTTGGCGGCTGCTGATGACTGGGTACTTACTTATCCTCCAACCAGTACTCGACAGTCTGGCAGGTCTTCTGTTACATCTCTTGGCAACGCAGCAGTATTTCAACATAAACTTACAAGCAGTGCCCATCGCTTCAATTTAATGGTCCAGGTAAACACTCTTCCCCTTTGATATCTGATAAACTGTAACATTATACATATCTTCTCTCTATTCAAACATCAATACATGAACTAGTCCTTTCTACTTGCTCCTTTTAATTGCCACTTTGCTGTTCATTTGGTCTCAGGTTATTTTCTTACCCTTGTATAGCCCTTACAGGGCACATGCACTAACTCATATATTGTTTTCCTGCCTTTGAGCTTGCTGCTGGATATATTCTCTTGAATTCTCTTTTACAGTTGGTTTACCCACTCTTCAAATGTCTTGAATGTTTTTGAATATTTTCTTGAATTCTCTCTTACAGTTGGTTTACCTATTCTTCAAATGTCTTGAATGTTTTTGAATCACTACTCTTCTATATGATCATCTGAGCACATGTTGTTTGTTCTCACAGTTGTTCAAGGGTTGATTTTTTAATTGTTTCTTCCTTGAACTTTTGGTAGTTGGTTAATTCTTTCACTAAATTGCGTTATTGCACAACTTGAAAATGTAGGACTTTTTTGAGGATGTAGGACCACTCTTAAGCATGCAGTTGGGAGGCCAAACACTGGAAGGTTTGTTCCAAGTATTTAACTCATATGTGAACATGCTGATCAAAGCTTTACCAGGTTCGATGGAAGAAGAAGCAAACTTTGAAGGTTCTGGAAATAAAATTGTGCGAATGGCTGAGACCGAAGCCCAGCAAATTGCATTGCTGGCGAATGCTTCATTATTAGCAGATGAACTACTGCCACGTGCAGCAATGAAACTTGCACCTCTGAATCAGACTAATCACAAGGATGATCCACGTAGAAGACCCTTAGATAGGCAGAACCGTCATCCTGAGCAACGAGAATGGAGGAAGCGGCTTGTGAATTCAGTTGATAGATTAAAAGATACTTTCTGTCGACAACATGCACTGGATCTCATTTTTACAGAAGATGGTGATAGCCATCTTTCTGCAGAAATGTATATAAACATGGTTGGAAATGCAGATGAAGTGGATTGGTTTCCATCCCCAATATACCAGGTATTATTTCTTAAATTAATGATGCCTTATATATATATTTGGTTAGTATAATTTAGGGCTGGGAAAAGATGATGAAGAATCCATCTAGAGTTCTTAATTTTTTCAAGTACTATGGTTTAAGGTGGACAGGAAATCTAAGAAATGAATGCATTTTGAGTGGCACGTGCAGCACTGTTCTATGTTTGCTTCTATTCCCTGCAAGAATGTTGACTCGGGAATCCTATGCTATTTGTTTTGGAAGGTCATGTTGACAGAAACTCTCAGGTGTCTTGTTAAGGCTCCCTTGATTAGAATCTAAGCTGTTTCACTCTTTGGAGAGCATCTGTTTCCTTAACTTTGCCCAGGAGCATTTGGCAACAGTGAATTGGAAGGTCATGTCAATAAAGAAACTCTCAGGCGTCTTGTTAAGGCTCCCTTGATTAGAATCTAAGGTGTTTCACTCTTTGGAGAGCATCTGTTCCCTTAACTTTGCTCGGGAGCATTTTAGCAACAGTGAAATAAACAACTTATTTCTGGCCATACCACATCCTAGGGACCTCTGTTTATTGAACTTCATGCCACACCACCTATAAACAGCTCATCACCCTTCATTCTAAGAGGTTTCTCTCACCATTCACAGAGTGTTCTCATTGCCTCTTTTTTACAGCTCTTCCAAGGCTGCTCATTCTCACCCCCACTAATCTCTTTTTGTTCTTATGCTACAAGACACCGCACCTGATTTTCAACTAGTAAGCCTATCATTTAGGTGGTAGCTTCATTCCTCTATCGACTCAAACAAGTTTTCCATTCATGTAATTAATGCATTGTCCTAGGTGTTGCATTCAGGAATATCAGCTACAATCACCTAATTGATTGTGGTAGGTCTTTATCTACCCAAATAAGGTTTTTAAGTCTTTATCTACCTGATTAAGGTTCTTACTTATCCTCCTCCTACTTGATCTGGTTTAACTGTTTAAGTTTGAAATTTTTTGGGGAAAATTGGGTATTGAACAACTAGTTGGAAGCTCGTTTGTGTAAAACTGTAACCAGATTAGGAAAAACTGTAAGCTGGCTAAGTTATCAGTGAGATTGGATTTGGCACATGGGAATGACATGACTTGAGCTTTTGATAGATGGGAAAGGCTTGTGAACTGTAATTGTTTGTAGCGATCTTAGATATCCATTGTCAACATTTTGCATTAAACATGCTCATCATTCATAAAATCTGTTCTTGGATTTGATGTACTTTTCTGTTTTGGAACTTTCAGTCCAAGTTCTTACACTTTCTTGTCACTATGCTACCAATTCAGGAGCTTTTTGTAAAACTGAACGGCATGGCTGCTATAGCAGCAGAGATGTTCGTAGGAAGGGAAAGATTTGCTACATTGCTATTGATGAGACTCACAGAAACAGTCATTTTATGGCTTTCGGAAGATCAAAGTTTTTGGGATGACATCGAGGAAGGCCCGAGGCCTTTAGGCCCTCTTGGTCTCCATCAGGCATGTAACTCTGAAATCATTTCATTTATAGTTACATGTCATGAATTGGGTCATTGATATACTTATTTGTTTGTAAACATGCAGTTCTATTTGGACATGAAGTTTGTCATGTGCTTTGCTTCCCAAGGACGCTACTTGTCACGAAATTTGCATCGAGTTGTCAATGAAATCATTTCAAAAGCTGTGGCAGTACTCTCTGCAACAGGGATGGATCCAGACAGGTAAACTAGTTTATTTTTTGGTCTTTGACTGGCAGCAGTTTCATTACATATTCTCAACATAATCAGAAAGTATGCATAAACATAACCAAAGCTAGGGTAAGTTTATATTCTAGTTTATGAACTCTTCTGAAATCGAGAATTCATTTATTACATGGTATATGGGATGCGCAAATTATTGGGGGAACCAGTTTCCTACGACTGCATGATAGATTCATGTGAATCTATTGTAACTCTTTAGTTATGTTTGTCAACAAGTGTTCAACTCCTTTACTTGTGTTAAAAATGCTTAGGAACATGTTTGTTTCTTGATGTACATGTTGTGTTTGGTAAAACTTATATTGTCTTGGAATGCATTTCCTTCTCCTTTTCTTCCCTCGTTTTTTTTATTTTTTTGTGAATATTATGCACTACACCAAGTTTTGTTAACATAGTGGACTTTGACGAGATGAAAACTAGGTGTGAAACAACTTTGACTTATGATGGTTATTGCATATGTTATTGGGAATTTTGAAGATTGGGAGGTCTAGATTATTAGGCTTGTAGTTATCCCCAAGACCCTTAGCTGGTTATGTTGTTTTATTTTTGTTAGGAAGTAAGCTGGATTTAATTTATAACTTGGTATGTAGTATTGAATCTTTTTATCATTACTACATTTCTTGGGAGGCTTTTGCTGAGGATTAGCAGAAGCAGTAAGATCATGGTGTTAGATACAACTTACAATATCCTTGTCTGGATGTCAGCCTTTGTGTCGTGGCCCATGAGTTGCTAAGCAATTGAATTTCTAATTTTGAAATTAGAAAGAAAGTCAAGTAAAATCAGCTGCAAGAAGCAGACAGATTGCAAGTCTTAGGCGCGTAATTTATAAGGGTAAACAAAGTCCATTCTATTATGCATTAATTATATGCCATCTGCTGCAAACTCGTGTCTTTGGGGTAAAATGCGTTCAAATAAGCTGTTAGCGCGCAGGAAAATAGCCAGCATGCGTGCCTTCATTTATGTTTTAATCATTTCATATTAAAACACTTGGCTTTTCTGGAGGTGAGATTTCGTTTTTTTTTTGTCAGGGTGCTGCCAGAAGATGAATGGTTTAATGAGATTTGCCAAGATGCAATGGAAAGATTGAGTGGAAAACCAAAAGCCATCGATGGGGATAGAGAAGTTAACAGCCCAACAGCCTCTGTCTCAGCACAATCAATTTCATCGGTCAGATCTCATGGAAGTTCGTAAGGCACACCCCTCCTGTATATTAGAGATTGAACAGTTTCTGTAATGGATTAGCGGACCCCCTCCCATTTTCTTTTCGTTTCTATTTCTGCCGTCCCTGTTCATCATTTTTTTTTCCTCCTTCCCAACTCTAGTGATCGACCCTTCTTTCCCTATTATAGGATGAGGTTTGTATGAAAGCTGGGAGTTCAAAGCATTTGAGTCTGTACATGTTTTCAATCATGAATCTGCATTTGTTGTATTCATTATTCTTTTGGAAACTCATGGTGTAACTAACATGTTCTTGATGCCTCGGTTTCTTTCTTCGAGTGAATATCTCTTGTCTTCAACTCCGCAAGGTTTTCATCTACTTCTTTTTTCTGGTTCGAGAAGCATTTGATCATTTCAATTCTAACATGATAAAGTAAGTTAATGGCTTAACTTGCGTCCTTCGTTAATGCTTTGTGATTCAAAATTGCTAATGCCAAAGAAACACAAAAGACTTGCTTAAAAAGATTGAAGTGCCTATATAGTAAGGGGTTGTGGGCCCATCTTCCCGAGCTCCTTTCCATGGAGATTGCTCTCTTCTTCCATCACACAGGACGAAGTTGTTAGGCAGCGACAATGCTAGAAGACTGAGATCTCAGACTGTACCCTCTTCCAAAGCTTCCGAAAAACTCACTCATTGCCCTTCACATCCATGGTTATGTGCATCAGCCTACCAATTTAGACCAGAATTAAAGTGAAATTAGTGTATTAACAAGATACAGGAGGAAAGGGCTGATGATGCACATGCACGTAGTGGTGAGAGCATAGTAGACTTGGTAGTCTAAGTAAAAGGTTAGTTGGATTCTCAAATAGTTCCGTTGCTTCTTTATTTTGTAGTGGTTGTGCTGGTCTAGCTGATGAACGCTTTAGGCTACATGGTGTTTTATATTGAGGTGGGTATCTTGCAAAGCAAACTCTAAAGTGAGAATAAAACATTGCACTGGTAATCATAATCGTTAAAATTTGAAATGGCTGAGAGCTTGACGTACCTCAGCATCCACAAGAACACCTGGGCCTTGATGTAGCTTGTTTCTAGTATAGCTATTCAGTGCATCACCGTTCTTGTCAATGAGGATTTTCATTTTCTATCCTTCTTGATAAAATTATCAACTGTTCTCTGCTGAGCCTACCTGGTACAAATCATAAGCAGAGATCCATGGATGGTTAATGCATATCGGTGCCGATTAATCCAAACTCATCATGAGAAAATAAATGCCCTAAAAAGCCTTGCATTCCACAACAGAGCAGCTGGACACGAAAAATAGTGAAGCAAGAACTAAAAAATAGGCAAGCCAGCCTATACAACACACAAAAGATTGAAAACAGAAACTCGAAAACAATCATCTGTGATGACCAAACACACCATGAAACTCGAGTTGGCACCCAACCACAAGAGAGACGTCTGAAAATGATTAGATGACACAACCAGATACCGTGAAGGTATGAAAATCACAAAGTTGTAGGTCACTCATACAAATGATAATTTTCGTTCACCACCCTAAGGTACAAAACAAAAAAGATATAGAAACGAATAACAAACTCACCACCCTAAAGAACTAGATCAAACCACCACTTTAGAGATATAGAGTTAAGGAATAAATCCACAACTCACAAAGAAGATACAAAACTTGATATTGTGCGAAAGGCCAAGTCAAAAGACTCTTAATTCAGATTTTGCTAAAAGATCCAAATACATTATCTGATTCAACTTTATATACTTGGAATAACCCTTCAAATCTAGAAAAACACCAAGATGACATAATAAAAACCCAAATAAATTACTTTGACAAAAAAACTAGACAAATAATAATCATCACATGTTTTTGGCTCATTAGAAACACAAACTCACACTTGGAAAGCTTAAAAACTAAAACAAAAATAACTTTATGTAGAAAACTCCAATGCATGCATGGTTGGACAATATGTAAAGATTACATTCTGAACTTGAAAGCCACCTAGGATAAGATTATTTTAACATACAATAAAGAGATGAAAATGCAGGCTCAAAGTTGGCCCAGGGGCTGACCGTAAACAACAGCAAAAACTTCATCCATTTGCATTGCCAACCCAAACTCAAGTAGCCCGACATCAAAAGAACCATTACGGGACACTCCTGTGTCACAACCATAAACTATATGTCAAAGAACCAATTGATTGAAACACAAACATGTTAAATCAGTGAAGCAGCACTGGGAAAGTACCCAACACTGCACAGCAAGCCTGCAATACGATGAAGAGAGAATGTATAAAAAAATTAACAGCCCCTGAAAAGAGCAAAATGAACATGCTAGGAAACAAAGAGAATGGAAAGCAGAGGAAAAAGGACAGAAAAGAAAAGAATGGAGATGCACTGATCACATTGCAGACATATGAGAACCATGGTCTAGACCCAGAAAAAACAATCACCGTTCAATCATAGGAGACAAAGAAAGAATGATAAAAATGCAGTGTCATAAGAACTCGACCACATTGGAACGGGTATACCAAGAAGAAAAGCTGATATTTGTAGGCGAAAAATGGCTGTTTCCGCATAGCAAACACCATATCTAATGATATCATGACACAACTGGTGCAAAAACTGAAGACCACACCCCAAAAAAATGGAAAAGTAACGAAAACAATTCAGATAACCTATAAAAAGCAATAATAACCGCAAAGTATTGTGGCAATCCAGCCCAAAGACCACAATATATGAAAAAAAGAGAGAAAAGTCAGCCAGTGAATGAAAAGGAAAGGAGGGAAGTTACTCAACAGCGAAAAACAGCAGTGAAGAAGAGAAGAGAAAGATGGAGCAAGAAAGAGAGGCTTTAGGAATGTAGGGTCAGGGTTGCATTCGTGCTTGTCATGACATATTCCAATGAACTACTTGGAAACCTTTGTGGCACCGTTACACTTGCCTAGTGCAACAAGAAAAAAAGAATCACATGTGAATATCAAACATCATGATTTGGATGTTTTGACAGTTTCGCAGATGAAAATTCTCGGGTTTAAACTTGTCGGGGCAAACTTGAGATAAGTACCTGGGAAATGGATAACGCGACTACAAGGGAACTCTGCCTGCACATTTCAACTGCTAGCATCTGATAGTTAATGAGCATCGGTGCTGTTGTGTTGCCTGCAACAGTTTTCTATGCAATTAGAGATATTGGTTCGCGGGGGGGGCGCGGGGCTCTTACATTTTGGCAACATCAGAGAGGTCCTCATTAGTGTCCAAATTATCCATTCCATTAGCAATCATTTCAGAGCAGATGCTCTGGGCCTCTTGCAACCTCCCGTCCTTTCTAAGGCCAGTGGATAGCTCATTGCAGATGCAGACATTAGGAAGGAAACCGTTCTCAAGCATTTCTCTATACCAAACATATGCTCCATTAAAATCCTTCAGGTCACAATGTCCCTGTATCAGCAAGCTATAGGTATCAGCTTCAGGGATTAATCCTTTAGCCTTCATGTCATCAACAAGATCCTTTGTTTCCGACAACTTCCCCTCTTTTAAGTGGCCCAGAATCAAACTATTATAGGTCTTGTTATCAGGACGAACTCCCATGTCTACCATCTCTTTTTGCAAAGAAAATGCCTTTTGAACATGCCCAGTCTCTTGATAACAGTGAATCATAGCATTGTACACAACTCGATCTGGGGACAAATTCATCTGCAACATTTCATTAAACAGTGTCTCTTTGAGCTTTATCCCTTCCTTGCTGCACCCGCTGATTAGGGGATGAAATGTATTTATAGTAGGTTTTAAACCTAACTTCTTCATAGTTTCATATAGCTCAAGACATTTCTGCGAGTTTCCAGCATTTGAGTACCCTGAGATTAAGGAGTTGTATGTGATCACATCAGGACAGTGACCCGTACTAGTAATTAGGAAAAACATCTCTTCAGCTTCCTTTAACTTTCCCATTTTGCATAGCCCTTTAATGAGGGAATTGTATGTTACAATCGTTGCGCCTATCCCATTTTTCGACATCTCATCAAAGAATCTCAAAGCCTCTCTCAACTTCCCCACTGTACAACTACCATCAATAAGCATATTATATATATTTGCATTAGGCAAGACCCCTCTGCCTACCATATCCCTGAGGACCATTTCTGCCTCAAGAATTTTCCCATCCTTGCATAAACAATTTATGAGAGAGCCGTAGCTTATAACATTCGGCTTTTCCCCATTTTCCTCCATTTCTTCAAGAATCTGGAAACACCTAGAAAAAACACACAGCCTTCCATAGCCATCAATAAGGATATTATATGTCTCCACGCTTGGGGCTATTCCCTTCCCCACCATCTTCTTCACCCATTCCTCCGCCTTATCTATCATCTGCATTTCACAAAACTTATCAATCACAGAATTAAATGCAATACAATTTGGTCTCAACCCACGACTTTCCATTTGCTCAATAGTCAAAATGGCTCTATCCATGTCGCCTATTTGGCAATAACCATTCACAATAGTGTTATATATCACCTCACCTGGAACGAGCCCGTGTTCCACGAGGGACTTCAACACCTCCTCTGCCTTTTCAACTTTCCCTTCTTTACACAATCCATTCAACAGAATACTACAAGTGTAATTATCAATCTTGACTCCCTTCCCAATTGCCTCCCGATACAAATCCAAAGCAGCTCCTGCCCCGTCATCCGACTTCAATAGTCCATCAAAAATTATGCTGTAAGTAAACCCATCAGGCACAAAACCATTGCATTTTATCTCGTTCAACATACACCTCGCCTCCTCGATTCTCCGTGCCTTACAAAGGCCACTGAGCAACGAGTTAAAAGTAATAATACTCGGCTCCACCTTCTCCTTTTTCATCCTTTCTCTCAAGCCAATCGCCACATCCACCTCCCCTGCCTTACAATATCCATCAATAAGCGTATTAAAAGTCACCCTATTTGGCACCAAATTCCTCACAGACATTTCACCAAACAGCTTCTCCGCATCCCTTATCCTCTTCTCCTTACACAACCCACCAATCAAAACATTGTAAACAAACACATTAGGAACAACTTTCCTCCTTTTCATAGTCTCAAACAACTCCATAGCAAGTTTCAAATCCCCCAATTTCACCGCGGCTAGCATTGCTCTCCCATAAACAAGCTTATCAGGTCTAAAACCCAAGCCCACCATCTCCTTAAACAAATCAAGAACGTTATCAAATTTCTTGGATTCCACCAAAGATTCAACAATCATCCTCACATAACCAAACGAAGGAAGCCGCCCCTCTTGCCTCATGAAATCGTACAATTCTGAAACTTGACTGTGCATCTTGGACTCGGAACAAACAGAGAGCAACATTTCGGAGAGAGTAAGATTTAAAGAAGCATCATCAGAAGAAGAAGTGAAAAACGAGAGAAGGTGAGAAGGTGAGGAAAATGAAGATGGGTTAGAGAGAATGAGAGATTTGGTGAAGTTATAAGCAGTGTCGTTGCGGCCTTGTTGAAGGAGGACACGGAGGTTGTGGATTTGGTCGTTAATGAGGTGGTCTTGGCCATCGGCGGTGGTGGAGTTTTGCGGGTTTTCGGCAGAGACAGTGGTAGAGAAGGGGATAAACGAAAGCTTGCTCGAGGAAGTAAGAGGACGGTACTGTAACTTGGAAAGGCGCCTTGCCATCTCTCTCTCAATGTCTTACTTCGTGTTGTCTTCGAAGCTAGCCCTTTTATACACACACACACACACACACACACACACACACACTACACTCCGTAACCGCGCTTCTCTGCTGCACAATTTTTTGAACAAAAAAGCATTGTTAAAGCACCGAAAATAAATTAAAAAATATAAAAAATAATTTTTTGAACAAAAAAAACATTGTTAAAGCACTGAAAATAAATTAAAAAATATAAAAATATTATTTATAAAAAATACATAAAAACATTAATTATAACTAAATCAATATAGGACATCTAGTTAAACTTGCGGTCTAAATTATATAACTGAAGTAACCTAATAAAAATAAAAAGAATTGTAAAGTTTTTTTAAAAAAAATATATTAATTTTTAAAAAACTCGTTACTTAAATCATTAAACTTAAAATACTCCATTTTAAAAAATTATGAAGTTCAATTTCAAATAAAAAATATTAAATAATGAAATTAAAAAATAAAATCTTAATCATATAAAAGAATTTTAAAAATTACAATTCAAAAAATAAAGATCAAAATCATATAAACTATTATTATTAATAAGTAATATCATCATTATTATTGTTATTATTATTATCATCATTATTTCTACTATTACTACTGCTGCTGCTGCTATTATTATTATCACCACCATGATTATTGCTAATATTATCATTATTGATCATAGTATCAACATTTCAATTTAATATTATTATTATTTTAACAATCATTATTATTATTATTATTATTATTGTTGTTGTTGCTGCTGCTGCTACTGCTATTACTATTGTCATTATCATTATCATCACAACAACTATTATTTATATTTTTATTATTATCATTATCATTGTTTTTTTTCATCTTCTTCTCTCCCATGTTATTATTATTATTAACAATCAACACCACTGATATTGTTATTGTTATTGTTATTGTTGCTGCTATTACTTTTGTCATTATCATTATCATCACAATAACTATTATTGATATTTTTATTATTATCACCATTCTTCCTCATCTTATTCTCTCCCGTGTTGTTGTTGTTGCTGTTAACAATCAACACCATAATCATTATTATTATTGCTATTAGTATTGTCATTATCATTATCATCACAATTATTATTATTGGTATTTTTATTTATATTACTATTCTTCTTCATCTTCTTCTCTCCCATATATTATTATTGTTGTTGTTGTTGTTTGTAATAGTAGCAGTAGCAACAACAATACTATTACCGCCGCAACACCACCACAACAACAATTGCTATTGTTATCATTATTTTTTTTATTATTATTACTACTGCTGCTGATACTACTGTTATTATTATTGTCACAACTATCATTAATAATAATATTATCATCATCATCATCGTCATTATCATTACTAATTTAATTAATGTTGTTGTTGTTATCATCATTGATAATGTTACCATTTTCATTGTTGTTTTTAAAATTACCATTACCATTATCATCATTAATATTATTGTTATAACTAATATTACAATTATTATTATTATTATTAGCATCATCATTTTTAATAATATTACCATGTTTATCATTACAATTATTATTGTTATTACTACTATTATTATCATTAAAAAAATAAAAAACATAAACTTGATTTAAATGATAGAATTGAAAACTATAAAAACGTTGACAAAAGGGCCAAGAAAAACAATAAGAAATCAAAAGCAAATGGACCAAATTAAAATCACTACTGCTATTGAGAAAAAAAAAACTTGACTTAAAGGATCAAATTGCAAGCCATAAAAACTTTGATAAAAAAGCAAAGAAAAAAATAAGAAATTAAAAGTAAAAAGATCGAATTGAAATTCCTTTTATATATATACTAAATTGAATTAAAAACAAACAAAACTTTAACAAAGACTAAAAAACATATATAATTTGAAATAATTTTAAGAACCAAATATTAAATTAAAAACAAACAAAACTTTAACAAAGAGAAAATAACTAAAAAACAACAATAAAAACTCAATGGTCTGAATTTGAAATAACAAAAAAAAAAAAAGACCATGGTGTATTTATGGGGGTAGAAAAGAGAGATGAATGAAGGAAAAAAAAAAGGTCACCAACGATACACCAATCAAATTTGGAGCACGTGCGCGCTTATAATGGAAGATGAGACGATGAGCAATAATCTAAGACAATGAACGATCATTTTTGACAACTGGAAATTGTCGCCCAAAATGCATGGCGGTCCCAATGTGATGGCGCGTGCAGAGCTTTTGAAATAAAAAGTTATTATTTTAATAGTAAATTACGTAACTATTCTCAACCAAACTTATAATCAACAAAAAATCCAAGGTTAAAATACCAAAATATCCATGGAAACAATGAATTAAAAGTCTTGCATTCAAAGGTGTATGTTTAATTCTACTGTATATAAAAAATGAAGAATACATAAATACCCGACACCACTTATTTTTTTTGCTCGGGAAGATATTTTGGTTATTTTGCTATTTATGAAAATATTAAATGTACAAAAATACCCAAAACAAATCAGTAATAACCAACAAATCCTGTGAAAAATATCAAGATACCTCTAATCCAAAAACATTTATTTTTTTGACGGGAATAGCAAAATGATCACCCACTGCAGTGATGAATATGAAAATGTGAAGGAGACAACAATGAATCTTCCATGACTTTTAGTATATTT
>Ga0307515_10004512_pt1 | contig 28783 bp, 31 predicted proteins | sample 17_EM_MG_FD_194513 | JGI IMG/M metagenome (GOLD analysis project Ga0307515, IMG submission 194513) | Populus trichocarpa ectomycorrhiza microbial communities from riparian zone in the Pacific Northwest, United States - 17_EM | ecosystem: Host-associated > Plants > Roots > Unclassified | place... | reverse complement strand
AGGCGCACCAGCAGCGTTCCCAAAGAAGATGTTTTTCCCAAACTGCTCTACAGTGATTCGAGGTGCTCCCAGGCTTGTCATCCGCGCTCCCAGACTTGTCGTCGGCGCTCCCAGACTTGTCGCCGGTGCTCCCAGGTGCTCCCAGGTGCACCCAATTTTTTTTCCGGCGCACCGAGGTGTTCTCAAACCTATCACAATCACTCCCATGGTACTCCTGTACCAGTCATCAGGGATCCCATTTACTCCGAAGGCCGGCCGGAATCCCCTCCTATGGTCTGATACTCTCCTGAAATTGACGCATCTAAGTTTACACTCCACATCCTCTCAGACACTCCTGGAGACTTCCAGTGACTAAAATACATTTTGCTGATGCATAACCACAAGGCATTGCATCGATCATATTGGTCTGTTACAGTCACAAGATTCACTACATCATAATATGGCATGTATTATCTAAGTATCTCTATATATATACATATGGAGATACAGTGATAACGGAGATGGACTCAGTGACAGGCAGTATACATTTGGAATACCCCGGGATAGATAGACATCATCTCACTATACGAAATACAAACCCTATCTTTCCCAGCTCTTGGTCCCATGCACTCTTGCCGAGCTTTGGTAGATCCACGCAATTTGTGTGGTTCATCATGGCCGGGTATCCCGGCATATCCTCTCACCCTCTTCCTACACTCCTAGAGCTAGAACCGCTCTTTCTCATCAATTCCCTTCGGGTACCATGCGAGGTGCCGCGGATTGTGGATGATGCGCTGTCTGCCTTCAAGCCCCAGTGTTTTACCACAACGCGATCGAGTGAATGTGGAGATGCACTCTGAGGCCATGATCGTGCGAGTTTGGAGATGCACTCCGAGGCCGTGATCGAGCGAGTTTAGAGATGTACTTGGAAGCCCGTGATCATGCGAACTTGGAGGCCCTAATCTTGAATGTTTGAAAATACACATGAAAGGGGAGAATGAGCGAGTTTGGAGATGCACTTGGAGGACGTGATCAAGTGAACTGACAGATGCACTCTGAGATTGTGATCGAGTGAGTTCGGAGATGCACTTGGAGGCCATGATCGAGCAAGGTTGGAGCGGTACTTGGAGGCGGGCAATCTGGAGGCGGTAGTTCGGTAGGGAGGCTCCATGGGAGCTGAGACTATATTCATTAGTTAACTCGTAATTGTGTGTAAGGACGCATATGCCAGCGTCCGGCTGCAAAGGGATATGGTTGCACACTTGGAGTAGAGTGACTATATATGTAGATGTGTAGATGTATATGTAAGATTATCAATAGAGATCTAAGGCTCGTGGCGAGCCGACTATATAGAATGACCGTTACCCAGCCCTGGACACGTCCCGTGCAGCCATGCCGTTTCATCATCCCTCTCTTTAGACGCAGACCTCCTGGGCTGCCAAAGACACTATAAGAGAAAAGATGGAAAGGGAAACAAAGAATGCAACAATCATCCTACTTATGCAATTGTATGCACCCATAAGTCCCACAACCTATCGGTACAGCTCCATGGCGACGTTTCGGCGGATCCGGCGCACAGGGCGAATCCACCTCCACTCGTGACTCCGAAGGTGGCAAAAACCCATGCCGACACCATTTGTACCTGGCCGAGATCCAAAGAAGAGAAGAAGAGAAGAGACAAACAAGAACACATCCAAAAGTGATCCCGTCCTCCATATCTCCACTTCCGAACTGAACCCATACTCCTCCGACCATCCATTCCCGTAGCCTGTTTATCTCGGTGTACGTCATTGTCAGTATTTGCCAGGGTAGTAGAGCTTCCGTTCATGCCTTGGCATCGATGGGTGCGTCTGCTGTGGGCATCGTTCGTAGCCGTCAGGGACCATCGATCATATACCTCAATTGTGTGTAGTCACATTCGTAGACACCTAACAAGTAAGCTCTCTAAGATGGCTATACTTACCAGTTCAAGCGTGCTAGCGTTGTCTGAGCACTGTGCAGTGCTTCCGCAAGCTCTGTAGAGTATATCTTGCAGCCGCTAGTCATCAGTACTCGGCATAGACTCGTCGTTCTTCTTGATACGGTAATCACCTTTGTAAGTCCGCTTCAGTGACCATCCGGTCAATAGCCGGGTTCAGTAGAACCATGGTCCACTTGGTAGACTTGCCGGTCGACTTCTGAGTAGACTTCTTGGTCGACTTCTTGGTGCGTGTCTCGATAGACGGACTCTCGGTTGGCTTTCAACTTGTTGGTAAGACTTGACTGATCCGACACGGCTATCTCCCCCTTTTTGAATGTTCCTTGCTCCGCCGACGACCTATATGTATATCCATTGTCGATTGCCATCGTGGCGCGGTACGAGTGTAATCGTGATTCTGGACCGTAGTCGTAATGTCTCTGTGATTCGACATGTAATTCGGTTTGGCTTTGGCTTCATCCGCAGACTATCTTTCATCGGCTTGGGTGCGTTCTTAATCGACTTCTTCGCGACCATTTCAGTAGGCAGCTTCGGTAGAATTTTCGTTAATGTTTAGCGATAGTTTCTGAATCCTTCACAATGGCATTCCATAATCATCTTCAGCAGTGGCTTTGTCCGAGTGGCTCCCGGTAATCGTCTCGTTCAATCTCTATGTGAAGTCCTTTGGCAGTGATATCCGTCACTGTGAGATCTTGGTGATTATCTATCGGTAGTTATCTCGAATGTTTTTCGTGATGCTGTTCAGTACGCTCGATTGCCATTTACCATCTCCTTCGTGATCAATTCGGTAGCAATATTTGCACTTGTTAGGTATCTCGTTTGGAACTGCTTCCGCTCGCTTCTCATCACCATCGCCCATGCCATCTCCATCAGCCATTGCATCGGAATATCTAACTTCTAAGCATTCCCTTACCCGGTCATACTCACCATACTTTTAAGTGCGCTAGCACTCGAACTCTCCCAATTCCTCGTGAAAACTCCGCAGGCCCAGCCCATCAGTGATCATTGTTGCAGGTTGGGAAGCTGCTTCGGTAGTCATATCCTCACTTCGTATATCTGGGCCCCTGAGGCAACTTTCCAATTCTTATGCGAGTCCATTGCACCCTCCGCTCTACCATTCTGTCAGGTCACGGTAGCCGACAATTGGGAGATCGACGATTTTCTTGGTCACGTCGGTAGCCAGTGTGTTGGTAGCCTGGGCTGTCAGGATAGCCGGTAGTCATCGTAAGTTTCAACGGCTGCTAAGGTGCTAAAAGTCGTGCAGTAGGTGTCTCATATCTGATCTCTTAATCACGTCGTCTAGAGGATCTATCCGCCAGGTTCCTGTTTCCTACCCGATGCTGCTTGACTCAGAGCACTTATCGTTGTTCTCTGAGACCCCTAGTCGAATTGGCTCCAGGTGCATTTGCTGCTGCAAGCCGTTTCAATTAATGAATGTATCTCACGGTGCTTCGTTCCTGCACTTCTGGTACGTTGATTGTTTGCGGTAGCGGTTGCGAATCCGGTACAGTCATCCCCCTCTTATGAAAGTTGTTGCTCTGCCGATAAGTTCTATATCTGCATTTGGTTGCAATTATCATAGCACAAAAGTGGTCTTGGGAAGTGGTAGGAAACCACATAACCTTTGTATAACCATATAGGACTCATACGGCTCCCATTCGGTTGCGTTCCTTGTAGATCTTTGTACCTTGGTTGATTCAGGCCGGATACCGCTCAGCCTCAGTGATATATCATTGTATGATAAGAATGCGCAAAAAGCCAGTATACTGGCAGAAAAGTCGTTATATGACTATGGTGTGGGGAAGGCAGAAGAGCTATTCGGGGGAAGTTTGTCGGAAGTTGTAAGACCTGACTTGACGAGGGCTGAAAGTGGATGCATTAGGTGGAAGACAGTACAACAGTAGTCCCAATTGTATAGTTAAATTAAAAAGAAGCGCTAGTCTCTTCATAGATCCATGCAATTTGTGTGGTTCATCATGGCCGGGTATCCGTTCATATCCTCTCACCCTCTTCCTACTCTCCTCAAGCAGCATCTTTCAGAGTCGTTATGTGCAACGGCACGTTCCAGACCTGTAGCAAGCCAGGGTGCTGAGATATTCACTGAATCAACAATGTTGAATAATTCACAGTCAATTGCACAAGAGAATTACTCGCTTCCAAGCCAATATCCGTTGATGATTGTGCCATTCGATCACTCTGGCTCGTCTGCAAGTTGTGATATCTCTCAAATACAGATCACACGAATTCGTACGACTGCTTCTACTCTATCATCAGCAATATCTAAATGATCAACAGAGGATGGAGGCGATGAAGGGTAAGATCCAAGAGGCCTTGTCATTAGCAGTTCGCCCACGAACCGACCAAGCCCCGCCGTCCAGTCACTCCCTTCGTGCCTCAGCAAGCCAGTAGCAGTCATTCAATGTTCCCCTGTGGACGCTCTTCTGCCGCAACAACTGCCGCTGCTCCTTGCTCGCTCATCCTGCCTACGAGGGTTACCACTTGTGACGTATAGCCTCCTTGGTTCCACTGTACCGCAGCTCCAGCAATGCTAATCGCAAGCTCCACACGTTGTGGCTGATGCCCGCTCCAGGACAATCCCAGTCGGTTGACGACTGGACAACCGTGAGTTCACTCCTCGCAGGGTCTAGAGGATCAGCAGTCAATTGCCGTCCAACTGCTGCAGATTATTATCAACAACTAGTTCCGAGCTGGAACCGTAAAAGCTCAAAGTTTAGATTGCATGCATCTTCCTCACCCGTGCACAGCTGGTCGATAAACATTGCCTCACCCCATAGTAGGTGGTATAAATAGCCTCGAGATCAAGAAGTCTCGGGATTTGTGGGCCCCCAGTGCTGGTCATTGGGACACCCGGTTGCCATCCCGAGAGAGAGAACAGCCGGCGATCAACTTAGTACTGGAGGGTCATTTGGGAATTCACTCGTTTCCTGGTCGCTTGATAGTTGTTCATGACTGGTAGTAATTCCGAATGGCCACCAGGTGCCGGGTGCAGCATCCGCAGTCCTCCCGACCTTCATCAAGCTCAACATAGTCATTTCTTTTGCAGGTCTGCAAGTCGACCATCAGCATTGGTAGCATCGTAGGTATTGATAACTGAATTCGCAGGGATGGTATTTGCTCGACCGGAATCGCGCCGTCATTGCGGTGGGTATTCACTGAAATCGTAGATGGACATCGAGTATCCAATCGCAATATCTTGATTCTCATCGTAAGTGAGCTTCGTCGTCGGATAGCTTCTCCTTCGTGAGTGAACATTCATCGTGTGGTTGTCTATGTAGCCGGAGTTCGTTAGCAGACAGCCTCTCCTCCGTAGGCACACTTAGACTGTGCAATGTACCTGTATTGACTGAAATATCATCGTCTGGTGACTTCTCCTTGGGTTCTCATCAGTCGTACGCATTCAGGGGTAATCTAGTCGTTCTCGTCAACCGCGCTCTGTGCATTGCTTGGTGCTGCTGAATTGACTACAGTCGATTCTAAGTTTGCTCGTTGCAATACATCGTGTGCGATTCTCTCTTGGGCGTGTGTAGGAGTTGTCTCTCGACAAATAGCAATTGTCAACATTGTTGGCCTGTAATGCGAGCATCTCCGAAATTGTCTCTGCTCTTGACTACTGACGTGATTGAAGAATGAACTTTATAAGACTCTTCACATGTGTAACCGGTAGGTCTTTGGGCTCGTGTCGAAGTACATTTTGGTATTGTTGACGTATTCTTGCTCGCCACAATAAGGGTAAACTCGCAAATCCCGTGAGCGAAACATATCCGTTTACTGAAACAGCGATAATAGTGTAATGACGCATACACCAGCGTCCGGCTTCATAGGGATATGGTTGCACACGTGGACTCGAGTGACTATATATGTAGACGTGTAGATGTATATATAAGATTATCGCGAGAGATCTAAGGCTCATGGCGAGCCGACTATATGGAATGACCGTTACCGGGCCCTCGACACGTCACGTGCAGCCGTGCCGTTACATTGTGGGAATGTAGAGAATTGATTACAACAGGGTCTGCCGAGAGATGAGAGACTGGCTGGGAGCGGGAGACAGTCAGTGATGGGATGATGCAGTACGCGGTGTATGACGTACTCAGTGTATGCGGTACTCAGTGTATAGTGTACTCAGTGTCTGCTGTACTCGGTGTATGCTGTACTCGGTGTTGACTCTTGATCATGGCATGGAGAGATAGAGCGGGATGACTTCATTGTGTGTTCATAGGTGATGGTAGAGTTGAGGACGAGAAAGAGAGAGATGAGAGCAGATGGGAGAAATGATCATGCCAAACTGGGGCTTGAGAGAATGTCGTGTGCAAGTCAATTTACCATCCCCGCTACGGCAGGTACGAGTCCCCATCCAGCGTGGAATTACACCGATACAAGGTCTTCCCAACCGAATCGGGCTAGTCGTACCCCTGATCTCTCACATCCGCTTGTATCCTCCACATCGTTTTCATCTTCATCCTCATCTCTCTCTTTCTCGTCCACAACCCTACCATCATCGCAGAACACAAAGTTGTGTCATCCCTCTCTATCTCTCCATGCCATGATCATGAGTTGACACCGAGTACAGCATACACCGAGTACAGCATACACCGAGTACAGCATACACCGAGTATAGCATATACCAAGTACCGCATACACCGAGTACAGCATATACCGAGTACATCATAAACCGAGTACAGCATCCACACAAGAGTGTTTGTCTTCCCTTTATTCTCATGATTACGCGGTGACTGCTGAAAGTAGCTTCAGCTTCCGGCGTGTCTCCCCACACAATCGACTGCCATCAGCCAGCTCTCCTTCAGAGCTCAAAGGTAAGGTCACCTTATCACATTCCCACTGTTGCAAGTTAACACACAGATGAATAGAGTCTCAGCACCCGGCGCGCCATCCATCGACCGCCTCCAAGTACTCGTCCAATCCTGTTTCATTGCGGCCTCCAAGTGCATCTCCAAACCCACTCGATCATGGCTTCCAAGTGTATCTCCTGACTCGTTCAATTCCGGCCTGCAGCTTCACAAGATCATGGCCTCAAAGTGCAACTCCAAACTTGCTCGATCCCGATCCCGGAGTGCATCTCTCAGTTCAATCAATCACGGCCTCCAGGTGTATCTCCAAACTCGCTCGATCGCACCCTCCAAGTGAGTCTCCAAACTCACTCAATTATGGTCTTCGAGTTCGCACGATTGCAGCCTCAAAGTGTATCTCCAAACACTCTTCATTATGGCCTCGGAGTGTATCTCTGAGTTCACACAATCATCATTTTCAGGCGCACCTCGAATTGCTCTCACGCACCGCCTGCAGGCAGTCTAGCTATACCCTGTGTAGATGGATCGCTATATAGATACATAGATGAGAATAGAAACTGAGTACATGAGTTTTAAAAATCGTTGAACAATATGTAGTAGCTATGATTGCCAGGCGCACCAGCAGCATTGCCAAAGAAGATGTTTTTCCCAGGCTTCTCTACTGTGATTCGAGGTCCTCCCAGACATGGTGCCGGCGCTCCCAGGTGCCCGCAGGCTCGTCATCGGTCCTCCCAGGCTTGTCGCCGGCGCTCCCAGTTACATTGAAGGGCGGCAGGAATACCCTCCAAGGGTCTGATACTCTCCTGACATTGACGCATCTAAGTTTACACTCCATAGCCTCTCAGACACTCCTGGAGGCTTCCAGTGACTAAAATACATTTTGCTGATGTAGTTCAAAGCAATGGAAGGAATGCTTGTGTTGATTGGATGGGGACTGCTACTTGATTATTAACTGACTACAAGTGTACTGACTCAGTTGGAACCAGAAATGTGGCATAACAGCTGGCTGACTATTCATATGTCATGCGAGTGCAAGAAAGCAAATAGACCAGTGGTCTCAAGCCCAGTGAAATGATGGGTGGGTACATGAAAAATACTGGACAGTCCTCTTAAATCTATTGAACGTTAAGTTGACTAGATTTTAGAAACTCAAGGCTAGCTCTGAGCCTCTCAATATTGATGACAGTGACCAACTTCTTGAATTTCACCCATTGTTTACACAGTCAGCAAAGACTCTTAAGGTTTACACAATCAGTGAGCACTGCTTAGTTAAAGTTGGTGCTTGTGGGTGTATATATACACACTTTGTACCTTATTTTGAAAATGAATTCAATGAGCAGGGTCTCAACAGTTCCTTCCTTTCCATTTGCACAACATTATTCCGGTAAGCTATGGACTGTGATGTGCCAGGTGTCAAGCAAGTCAGATGAATCATCGAAATGTCTGTTGCCATTGCTCTGATACGTCCCAAATCCTACTTATCATAATGTTCTGTACTTTCTTGTTTGTATACTATTTTTCTATCACTTAGACTTCACAACACACAGTCTCCGCTATGGTACCCCTATTTTTTTTATTTTTTTCATATATTGTGTAAAGAACTGTATAGTTGTAGGACAATATTTTTGATTTAATCTGTAATACAACCAAAATTCCATTGCCATCTTTTCACAGAACTGCCTTGGAAACAAACAGAAAATCATTATACAGCGTAGCAATCACCCAGCTAACACTCTATATTCTTTGCAGCCTAGAAACAACCTATAAACTCACCCATTATGTTCAAATCAGGCAAAATATCACTCCTGTATGCAGGCTCCCCTGGTGCCATCATATTTGCCTACAATGGCTCCCTCAAGTGTAAATGTCAAGGCTGATCTAGAAGCCCCTGGTGTTCCAGAAGATACTCTTGTGCAAGATGTCATTCTAATACATCAATCCTATAACTATCACATTTGGCAATTTGCTTGTTATCCTTCAGCAAATATTAAGATGGGTCATTATTGTTTTCCAAAAATACAAGGACAAACTATCTCAGGGTTGTGTGACACATTGAAAGTATCAAAGCAGGGATTCGGATCGGCCCTCCGCAATGCACCAATCCGAATCATATTGATATGTCCTTTCACCCATAGCCAAGTTGTTCTCCAGCAATCCAGTGATGTTCACATGTTAGCAAAAAGATGTGTGCAGATTCAAATCCTGTCTGTTCACCTCATTAATTCAGTGCCGGTAACCTAATTAAATCATATGGTCAACCTCTTCCAGAACAGCAGACCAAAATGAAATCAGTCAAGTCTCAGTAGCTAACAAAATTGCAAGGTCCAGCAAACCCTCATTATTTGCTACTATATATTCTACCTGAAGTCATCACCTAATCTTGCAGTCAATTAAGAACCTACTGTTAATAATCATTTTGCAATGCCCTGGGTTTAAAGGCTGATTGTTGCTCTGAACCACAATCCCATAATTTTCTCGACATTTGTAAAGGCATATGCCCGTGTATGGCCTGGTAGGAAGGTATATCAGTAGATATGGTTGCACACGTTGATGTCAATATTGTAGAGTAGTATAAAGGTAAGACTATCGCTAGAGATCTAAGGCTCATGGCGAGCGGACTATAGAAAGCGGGTATTACCCGGCCCTGGACACGCCACGTGCAGCCGGGCCGTTGCATTATCCCCCTCCTCAGGTGCAGACCCCCTGGGCCGCATAAACACGTACAGGAGTGGGAAAGGAAAGGAAACAATCAAACAACCGTTCGACGTACGCTAATGTACGAACCCATAAATCCCACAACCGATCAGTACCTTATGGTTGCTGTTCGGCGCATCCGGCGCACGGGGAAACTCCACCTCCACTTGACTTGTCTCTGGAGGTGGTAAAAACACGTGCCGATGCCATTTGTACTGGGCCGAGATCCAAAGAAGTAATGAAGTAAAGAAGTAAAGACAAGAGAAGAGATAGAAGGAACATCCAGAGTGACACCGTCCTCCATATCTCCACTTCCGGAATGTCCGGCATCCGACCAAGAATCTCGCACTCCTAGCTTGTACCTAGTGTAGGTCATCCTCGGAACTAGGCATAGTAATTTCGCTGAAATCTGCAATCCGCAATCATAGTATGAGTCTTGTCTTGACTCGGCGGCATTGATGGTGGCCTCCGCTTGCTGCTCATCATCACGATCACTATCGCCATCGGTCACTGCATCGGTATATCTAACTTGTAAGCATCCCAGTAGCTGGTCATACTCACTATACTTCCAAGTGGGCTAGCACTCAAGCTTTCCCAATTCCTCGTGAACAACTCCGCAGGCCCAGCCCATCAGTGATCATTGTTGCTGCTTTGGATGAAATATTCGCGCTCAGTCAGCACGGATGACGTGGTCTTGACTTCTCGGCATAGATTGTAGCTTCTGCTCTCGGTATCATACCCGTCGCTGATGGTCTATCATATATGACCTCGCATCTATCTCATAAGGTTCTCATAAAATGGACATTCATACCACATATATATTCCGGCGTGTTTGCACTCTCCTGAGCCCTCGTGCATAGCTTGGTAGGCCAGCCTCGATATCTGACATCCTCTCTTGCAGCTGGTGGCTCTCACACGGTGCCCGTCAGTTGTTATATTCATCCTCCTTCAGCATCGGCCAAGCAGGCTTATAGGCCTCCAGTACGGTCATTCGGCATTCCATTCAGTAAGCCGTTGGGTAAACATCCCAGTCGGTGCCTTCGGTAGAGGGCTTGTGATAATCCTAAGTTCCTGCACCTTCCATTCATGGCAATCCGGAAATCATCTTTTGGTAGTTGTCTTGACTGTCTTACGATGCCATTCGGTGAATGTCTCTCGCAATGCTGTTTGGTAGACTATTTGGTACGTTCGGAGATCATTTTCGGTCTCGTTCGGAACTGCCTCGGTAGACAAAATGCACTTGTTCAGCATCGATCAAACTCGCTTGATCTTCCCATCATTTCTCCGGTGCTCTAGCAGTCGCACTGATCATCCTCCAAGTCGGTGTACTTGTAGGTACACTTGATATCCGCCCAGTGCTCGGTGCACTTATCGTCTCCAATTGCTGGGTACGCTAGCCGGCTTTCCTCCGGGTATGCTTTCCGCTCCTTCTCCAGGAGTGCTTGCTGTCACTTGTCTGGGTATCCACATCGTCGTTTTGCTTGTTGACTCTGTTGGTGATCTCTTCCAAGGTACGCTCATCAACTAATCTCCAGCTGCGATTCTCTGCCAGTATGTGCGCTTCGGTGCTTCCTTCAGCACTTCCGGTACAGTGATTTCTTGCAGTAGGGGTTGGTTGATTCCGGTACGGTCATTCCCTTTTGGTACGCCATAGCTCCGCAGACGACGGATCAATTACGGCTTCTTCAAGTGCCATATCGATTGGCTAGGATTGATTCTCAAGTCGATTCCCAGTAACCGCTGGGTATCTCGGGATTGTCGAAACTGAATTGGGATCACCGTGACCGAGTCGGGATCTCATTCGGGTTTGTAACTTGTGCATGCGGCTTCTGGATTCATCTCTAGGTGCATTTGCCATCACTTGCTTGCGCACACTTTTCGCCATTCTCGGGGTACAATTGTTGCTTCTTCTCCATGTGCACTTGCCGCTGCCAGCATTCTCTATTGGTGAATGAATTTCACGGTGCTTCGTTCCTGCACTTCCGGTACTTTAATTGTTCGAGGTGGGGTTGTTGCGATTCCGGCACTGTTATCCCCCTCTTTAAAGATCTTTGCACCACTGACGACTTATCGCATACGGCTTCGGGATGTGCGGTATATGCAGTGTAGCTGGGTGACTCGGGATCACCGAAGGTGAGTTGGGATCTCGTTTGGGATCGTATTCAGCACTGAGACTCGGGTATGTAGCTGTGTAATTCGGCATCTCTGAATAGTGCCCTGAATCGTACTCGCTGGAGCCATGCCACCAGTACATCATAAAAATGCATAACTCCGTTCCATAGAAAGTTCGTAGTTCGAAATCATAGTCATGATCTCGAGAATCGTATAACTTCGCATAACTTCAATATCTTCAGAACAGGGAAGAAGATTGATTGTCATCAGTCTCCCGTGATCCTCTGCTGAGATCCATATCCTGTCATCCATCTCCTGTCCAGTCGCGATTCATATCAGCCCGCGATCCACCTCCGGATAGGATCCATCTCTTGTTAACCATCTCTGGCCGCAATCCATTTCTGGCCCCGATCTCTCTACGGCTGTGATCCAGTTGGTTCCAGCCATTCGTTTCCACCATGTGCATAATTGCGCTCGTATGGGCCGCATTCCGTGACTTCTTCTATAGCTCTGTAAGCTCTCCAAAGGTCATTGTCACTGACCTCCATAATATCTGTCTTCCATTGACTCTTCATCAAAGTCCCATAATTTGGTGACATATCCTCCATCATAAGAAAATACACACTCATCGATCCGTCCATATGGCATGGGATTTTAAAGTCCAAATCACAATCCATGATCCAGCTCTTAAGCACGTGATCTTATTCCACGCAATTGCGTGAAAACCACTAGACTCAACTCCAAGAAGTTGTAAATCCGCCCAAATGGCAAATTGTAGCCGGGCTCCAAATTGATTGCAACTGACTGATGCGGCGGGAGTGTCTCCGCCTTGGCTTTGCTGAACCTCCACGAAATCTCCGTATATCGCTGGTTAAGTCCTCCATCGTCTGTAGGCACCATCTTTGTCATGGTACCGGCTCCATCTGCAACCATTAGTTCTCAATTCGTAATAGATATGGAGTGGTAGAGGAATATCCAGGAGCCCGCATTGAAAACGGTTCGCCCATGGAAGAGGCAAGCCCCGCCGTCCAGTACTCCCTTGGTGTCTCGGCGTGCCGACAACGTTTGCAGGAGTATACCCTTAGGAACCTTTTACTGGCCGTTGCCTCCGCTGCTCCCTGCTCGCCTGTCCAGTGCCTGGTGCTTATCTCACCACTCGAGATGCTTTCCACGGTCACTCCGAGCAGCCCTATACGAACTCCCACTCTTAGGAAGAATGTCCAAACGACCTCCTCACTGGCCAGTTGATTGTCAAAGGCATTGGCTCCAAGTATTTGAATATCCGGAACTCCGCCACCTCCTTCGGAACATGCCTCCTCCCTACCGGTGATCCAGGTACATTCCCGGGGCATACCTGATGGCCTGCCCGGTCCACTGCCACCTCATCCGCTCACCCTGGGGTTGTAGAGCCAAAAGTCGAATGCTTTGCAAGTCAACACAAATTCTCCAGCTCACAGTGCGTCCAACGCGGCTGCCACCATGTGTACGAATAAGCTCACTGAGCGAATCACATACTTGTCACACCCAATTGGGACTGTCTGACAACCCAGTAACCGTCCATTCCCACGTGGGGATACGACATATCAATTGAACCTCTTTGCGCTTTAGAAACATGCATAATCCGCTGCTCTCCTGAGAGTGCCCAGACGGTCCATCCTCCGGTAGCCCTGTGGATCCATAGAATCCAGGCTACATCATCACCATTGTATTCCTAAAAACCCTCTTCGTATGCCATCGTATGGGCACATATCCGTGTTCGCTCGTTGGCATATGTTTGATAAAATTGAATAGAGTTGGCGGAGGTAGCTCTCTCTACTCACAACGATCCGATTCGGTCGTCCAATCAGGTGCGAATGGTGATAATTGACGAAGATAATCGCGAATTGTATCTGCTACCCACTTTCGAATATTCAGGGGTTAATATACTTCCCATTCAAAGCTGAGGCACAATCTGCAATTGCCGCTCCACTATCTTGAACTGTGTCGATTGACCCGTATATAGCCTTGTAAGACTTCCATAGTCGCTGCGGTAAGCTCCTAACATCATCCGTCACGTAGATAACTCCATTGGGTTTTGTTGAACGTAATTGCGATTTGAACTGCCATTGGTGGCATCGCTAGAAGTGAATGGTGCGTGTCATGTAAATCCACCCTGATCCTCCATAGGTGCACATCGCAGCTTCGCTCGGCTCAGGAATATAATTGTAGGTGCACTTGGGTGTGCGAATGTGGCCTGTGCCGTCTCGATAGTTCGCATGCGATTGCGCTTGTCTGACAAGATTCGAGGGAATTACTGCAGTGGCCAGCTTCGGCATTGCCGGTGACGCAACTTTCGGAGACATATGGGCTCTAGAATTGTTCCTGCAATCGTCAATTGACTCAATTGGATGGTACCTTATCAAGCCTCTTTGCTTCTGCAATCTGTCGCTGTCCAATCCAGATGCTTTCTCTTCCTTATGTGTCGCGACGCGTCTCTGGCCGATTGGCCTCTAAAATCCGCACAAGGTTGTCTCTGCTACTGTTAACCTCAATTCGATAGTCTGGAAAAGGCACTGCGTCTCTGCAATCAGTGCTCCCAAATCTGTATGGTATCTCGCATGGAGACTGCGTGTCGTGACGCGTCGGAATGGGGTAATTCATGAAATCCAGTATGCGAAACGTATCTGAAATTGTAAGTGTGATAATAGTGTAAAGGCATACGCCCATGTATGGCCTCACAGGAAGGTATATCATTAGATCCGGTTGCACACGTTGATGTCAATATTGTAGAGATGTATAAAGGTGAGATTATTGCTAGAGATCTAAGGCTCGTGGCGAGCCGACTATATACAGCGGGTAATACCTGGCCCTGGACACGTCACGTGCAGCCGTGCCGTTACAACATTGTATAATTCAGTCCTGACTGAAGGTACAGATAATTTCTACCATTGAGTAGAAGTTAGCATTGAAAACACTGTTTGTGAGGATGAAACCTCTGAGCACCTCAGCAGGATCATTCACATTGTAGATGTGGACAATGGATCTGGCTGAATGATTGGCAGTGATGAAGTTCATCTCTGTCTCCGTTTGTTGATGCTGGTGTCATTCTCAGTTCAAGTGAAGTGAATCATTTTTGATGCTACTTGATCATGTTAGCATGCCAAGGTTCTTGGGTCACCACAAAGCATTCGGCTGGCGCCGCAGAGACTGTAACTCGGTTGGAAACAACCAAGCGTGTTGAAATTGACGCCCCTCCAGAACATCCGTCCCAGCATCCGTCCATGACTTTCGCCGCGCGGATGTTTTACTTAGATAATAATTACTTGGGGTGATCTATAAACAAAAATGTAAAGGCTTCATTATATTACACAGAAACAGTAGCCTGGGTGTCCAATTCGGTATGCCAGAAAAGTTCTTGTGATTCATATATTCCAATACTTCCATATCCTTTTCACTGCCGCTAGGTTGCTCCTTCCTCATCCATGCCTCCAATCTCTAAAAATATCTCCTTCCGAACGACTTCATCAGTAATATTGTGCTTATTCCCAGGTTTTCTATGGTGTACACAAGAAAATACCTGGCGATGCTTCTTTAAATCAACCTATGCTAGTTAATTATGTTTGCAATATTTGCATGTGTCAACACACCTGGGACTCGGTAATAGCAAAGCCATTCGCAAAAGCATACTTCTGTACTCACTGAAAAGCAGTTATGTGATCTGAGAAGACCTCCCTGTCATCAGGTAGACTACATTCTCCCCAAACTGGCCGGCAATCACTTGTTGTATCAAGGTTTCAGTTGCAAGGGAAGCTTGAGGGTTAACTTGAAGCATTTGAGTAGAACTGCCGGTGGTACTCATTTTGGATGAAGAGTGTTACTTTGTATGGTGATTGATTGTCTATCTATCGTGGGTATCTATGCCCATATATGCGCTCTCAGTTGGTCATCACCTGCTGAATCCCACCAGCGCAATTATGTATCTTCAGCTCACCTGCAGTCATACGCCCCAATTAATTCTTATCCAAGTAAAACATCTGTGCGGCAAAAGTCTTGGACGGATGCTGGGACGGATGGTCCGGAGGGGCGTCGGTTGAAATGGTGATGCTAGGGAAGCTTAATTGTGTACTATCTAAGAGGGCCACAAGGTCATATATATGAGAGTACAAGTGCGGCTGAATCCCTTCAGCCAGTATCAGAGTCAACAGTCATCTCCGGCCATACGAGACATCACCGTCTCCGGCCATTCAAGACACCGTCATCTCCGGTCATACAAGACACCGTCTCCGGCCATACGAGGCTCATCTCCGGCTGAGACCTGTATATGCAATAAAGCGTCCGTGTCAGACACTCAAAACTTCGTGTCAAGCGAATGCCAGCAGATGAAGCGGATGGGCTGACGCTCCATGATTCAGAACTGCTTCTTAGGGGCTCCGGTACATCCGCTTACGCTCCTTCCCTTCGTTAAACGCCTGTACTCTTACAAGTGACGAGCCCTGACATGCTGCGTGCCTGGCGTGTCAGAGGAAATGAGGAAATGGCTGTCGCCATTCCTCTGACACGGCCATAAAACCTAACCCCGGAGCGCTCCTTTGGACTCCGCTCACATACAGGGGCTGTCGCCCCCGTTACCCCCATCTTTCCCAAATAAATCCTATGAACAGAATATAGTAGAAGATATTCATTGAATTCAATCGCCATATAACAGAAACTCCGTTGCCATCTATTTACGGAAACCCTAAAGAAGAAGAGAAAACCAATCATTGCACAGCGAAGCGACTAAACAGCTCAAACTCCATCCTCTCCCCAGCCTTAGGACCACTCATAATCTCTCCCATCATGTCCGAACCAGGCGGAAAATCAATCTCGAAAACAGGCTCTCCAGCTCCCCTCATATTCGCCAATACTGCCTGCCTAAAATGCCACCGCAGAAGCTGATCGACCGGTCGATGCGAATCCTCAAGAAATTCCTGGTCGAGATGCCTGCCTGCAACACGCTTTCTATCGGGCTGAAAGCAGACGATCTTATAGTTATCCTGAAATAGTTATCAGTCACTGAGACTCCAAAAGCTAATCATTCATACATCAGGGTTGATCGCAATAGCGTAGTTCTCGAAAAGAGAATGAATGGTAGCGTCTAGCAACATCCCATTCTGAACAGAGTTGATGGATCCTCCATTAGCGGATGGAATTGTTATCCAACGATCGTAGTTGTGCTCCACCCAATGCCCTTCGTATGCCAAAGGAAAGACGTGTGAAGCCTCGAATCCAAACCACCTCGACTCACCAACACCTAATGCCTCTTCTCCCGTTATAACGCATCGACCATCTCGCTGGCGAATAGCATCACGAAACCCCGCGACACGGCTTCCGGTACACAACGAGACCGTACGAACCAGCCAAGGCTCATCATTGATAGTGATGGAACCTATTGCAATCAGCAACTACTTAACAATACCATTATAGAAGAAACCTACCACATGTGAGAATGTAGTAACTCCCAGGCTGAAGCGGATGGTCATCCCTCTGGACCGTAGTGCCGCCATCGTCTCGCAGGAAATAGTCATGGTCGAAGACAAAGATGATCTCAACCATCGAATACAAGTTGCCGTTGGTCACACCATTGGTGAGAATAAGGCCTCCGAGCACCGTAGTGGGATCATTCGCATCGTATATATGAACATCACGTCCGGCGGAACGATTGGCAACTGGCATGTAGTTTTCTGTGTCTCCGTCTGCCGATGTTTCGTTGTTTATCTGTTCAGGTGAAGTGAAAGGAAGAAATGCTTGTATTGACGCGAAGGGGTCGGCTACTTAGCGCGCCAAGTGTCTCGGCTCATGATGAAGCATTCGGTTGGTACGCACCAGCCATCACTCGGCTAGACCTACTCCGGTGGTGTTACTGTCTGGGGAGAAACGTGTGTATAGACTAAAGTACAGAGTGAAGAGAGAGAGAAAGAGAGAGAGACGGAGAAAGACTCAGGGGTATATACAAGGGAGTATGCCCTATCAGATGCTCCATGTAACAGGTGGCAAGCCAACCTCTGTGTCAGTCCAGATGCCAACAGAGAAGACGGGGCTGCGCTTCAAAGCCGTCTTTTAGAAGCTGCGTGCCTGGCGTGTCAGGAATCATAGAAATGGCTGTCGCCATTTCTTTGACACGAACCAAATCCTATTACCCTCCCGTCGCTCCGCTCCTCACACTGTCGCCCCCGTTACCCCCATCTTTCCCAAATAAATCCTATGAACAGAATATAGTAGAATAATATTCATTGAATTCAATCGCCATATAACAGAAACTCCATCTCCGCCATCTATTCACCATCTATTCACCGAAACGCCAAAGAAGAAGAAAAAAAAAGAAAAATTACTATACTGCGAAGCGACTGAACAGCTCAAACTCCATCCTCTCCGCAGCCCTAGGACCACTTATCATGTCCAAACCAGGTGGAAAATCAATCTCGAAAACAGGCTCCCCAGCTCCTCTCATGTTGGCCAACACTGCCTGCCGAAAATGCCAACGCAAAACCTGATCGATTGGCCGATGCGGGTCCTCAATAAGTCGCTGATCGAGATGCTTACCGGCGATTCCCTTTCTATCGCGTCTGAAGCAGACGATCTTGTAACCATCCTGAAACAATTGTCAGCCAGAGACCCCAAAACTAGTCATACATACATCTGGGTTTATTGACACAAGGTAGCTATCGAAAAGTGCGTGAATGGCACTCTCTAGCAACATTCCATTTTGAACAGAGTTGATGGATCCTGCGGACACGATAGCCGGCGGAATGTTGATCCAACGACCATAGTTTCTCGCATTCCATTCAGCCTCATATGCCAGCGGAATGATGTGTGCAGCCTCCATGCCCACCCAATCGTCATCAGCCTCCTCTCCTGTGATAACACATCGTCGATCTCGTTCACGGACAGCATCACGGAACGCTGCGACACGGGTTCCGGTATTCAGCGAGATGGTACGAGCCAGCCAGGGCTCATTATTGACAATGATGGAACCTATTCGGACTCAGCACCGGCGTAACGATATAATCGTGAAGAAACCTACAGCTGGTGATAATGTAGTAATTCCCTGGCTGAAGTGGCTGCTCATCCCTCTGAATCACCAGCCCACTGTCGTCTCGTAGAAAAAAATTGGCGTCGAAGATACAGATAATCTCTACCATCGAATAAAAATTGGCGTTGGTCACACCGTTTGTGAGAATGAGGCCTCCGAGCACTGTAGTGGGATTGTTTGTATTGTAGATATGGACATTACGCCTTGCTGAGCGACTGGCAACTGACATGTAGTTTGCTGTTTCTCCGTCTGTCGATGTTTTGTTGCTCTCTCTTCAAGTGACGTGAAGCAGAGAAGAAAGAAATGCTTGCCTTGACTCGGAGGGTGCGCTACTTGATCATGTTAGCACGCCAAGGATCTTGGCTCATGATAAAGCATTCGGCTGGCACAGCACAACCGCTCACTCGGTTGGCACACTCGCGTCAGGTGTTACTGTGATAGGGGAGAACCGTGTGTATAGTCTAAGGTTACAGAGAGAAGAGAGAGAGAAGGAGAAAGACTCGAGATATATACAAGAGAGTGGTGTGCCCTATGCCCTATCGGATGCTCCATGTAACATCAGGCTCGACAAACTTCCGTGTCAAGCGAATGCCAGCAGATGAATCTGGTGAGCTAATGCTCCATGATTCAGAGCCGCTTCTTAGGAGGTGGAGTACTTGCTAAACCACTGTGTCTCCACTTAGACTCCAGGTCACGGTGGTCGAGTGATAACGCTGCATGTGTTACGTGCCTGACATGGCAAAGGAATCATAGAAATGGCTGGCGCCATTCGTCTGACACGCCAGTGATCCTCCATGACTCCCACTCCTTCGCTTGGCTTCGGAGTTCGCATACAGGGGCACTCATGGAACGGCAATCGGGAAAGAAAGTGCAACGATTTCGCACCGACGGAGGAGGCGAATACACTTCGAAGAAGTTCGCCAATTACCTTAAACAGGAAGGGATTCTGAAGGAGACGACTACTCCATACACACTGCAGTCAAATGGAGTGGTTGAGAGAGCGAATAGCACGATTTTCGAACATGTTCGGTGCATGTTAGACGACGCTGGATTATCGAAGAAATACTAGACATTTGCCGTCGAAGCCGCTGTTTATCTCAAGAATCGGACGCCAACTCGATCGGTAATCGGTGAAACCCTATACGAAGCGTGGCATGGAAAGAGGCCATCGATGGAGCACCTCCGAGTATTGGATGCTTGGCCTTCGTGCATATCCCGAAAGAGAAACGGAAGAAGCTCGATTATCGCGCGACACTGGGCATCTTCGTCGGCTATTCCATTTCGAATCAACAATATCTTGTGTATGATCCTCTTGCAAAGGCCCTGCATCGTTCGAGAGATGTCATTTTCAGGGAAGACAGGCGATACACGGCATCGAATGCAGCAGACGATGCAATTCTCAGCGACCGCTTTTTTAGAGACGTCATCGTGCCAGAGGAGTCCAAGGAGGAGTCAAAGAAGCAAATCGATATACCTCAGCCAGTTGCATCGACTCCACCCATTAATCGGCAGGCTGGAGAGGCCGGTTCCGGACGTCACAATTCCCATCAGACTTCGAAAAATATAGCTGAGGACAACGGCCACGAGGAAGACGATGAGACTCCACCCCCGCCAGTTGACAAATCGAAGAAAACGACTTGCACTTGCCATCGCTGCCAAGTACGACCTCGAGATTCATCAAATGGACGTTTGCACGGCTTTCTTGGGAGTCGACCTCGAAGAGGAGATTTATATGCACCTACCGCAAGGATACTTTCGCTTATCGAACACCGAACGATCAACTAAGAAATTGGTTCTGCGACTGCGGAAGTCATTGTATGGCTTGAAATAGTCATCTCACGTTTGGTACGGCACATTTAGAGATTATGTTATATCGATCGGTTTCAAGGCTTCGAGAGTCGATGGAGGTCTCTTTATACTTCGCAACAAGGATGAAGGCACGGTCATTGCAGCGATCGTTATATGTCGACGATCTGCTCATCATGGTCACCACCGACCTGATCGTCGACATCAAGACGCAGATGCAAGCTAGATTCCAAATGCACGACCTTGGCACCGTTTCGTTCTATCTCGGCATGAATATCGAGCGCAATCGCAATCTCTGCACAATCGATATCCACCAGCATACTTACATCAAGATGATATTGGAAAAATTTGGCATGGATAAGGCGAAAACAGTCGCAACCACAATCGCGATAAAGCTTCACAAGCGCACACCAGACGAAGAACCCTGCGATCAGAAGCTTTACCAATCGATGATTGGGAGTCTTATGTATGCGATGGCTGCAACTCGGCCCGATATCGCGTTTGCTATTGGCGTTCTCAGCCGGTACAGCCACGACCCTAGCAAGGAGCATATGGTAGCTGTGAAGCGGGCATTTTGATATTTGAACGGCACCAAACATTGGAAGCTCCGGATCGGAGGAGAAAGCAATAACATCTTCTGCTACGTCGATTCCGACTACGCTGGAGATCCCGACGATTATAAATCAACATCCAGATTGGTCGTCACTTTCGGAGGAGCAGTTGACTGGAGGTCTCAGAAGCAGAAATCGACTGCCCAATCCACCACCGATGCCGAGTATTATGCTTTCGGAGTCGGCTGCATGCGGCTCACACAAATCATCCACCTCATGGAAGAGCTCGGAATCGATTGCAAGCCGAAGATTCTCACTGATTCCCAATCAATGCTGGCTAGCATCAAAGGTCGAATTTATCGAGGCACGGCAGTCGTTCACATCGCCACGAAATATCACTTGGCTGCAGATATGGTTCGGGATGGAGAAGTTGAGATGGAGTACATCCCTTCAGACGAAATGATTGCGGACATGTTGACGAAGGAGCTCCCAAAGCCCTCTTTTTTGAAGCAGTGCATGTCGGATCTGGTTCAGAGGTTTAGAGGAATTTTTTGTTTTGGGACATGGTTTTATGTTCTACAACCTTTTCTTAATGTTTGATTGCTTCATTTTCTCTTTTTGATTAGGAGGATGTGATAACCGTCCTGCAGGAGTGTTGGGGTGATTATTGAGTAAGGGTATCACTTCTTGTATGACGTGTCATGCCTTTTGTATGTTAGTGCAGTGCTTGGCGCGATGACTTCAGACTTCATGCTCCAAGCCACGTATACAACAGTTAATCTATTCAGTGCGAGTGTCACCTTCTCCAAACGTCACCACTCTGATTCATAAGCGCCTGGACAAGCATCATTTGGGTCGGTTCAACAGTATTAGCCACACCATCCGATTGCTACTGCTAGCGAACTTGTTCCGCAACTCATTGTAAGTAGCCTGGTACATGTCGTCCTCCTTAAACCAGTGCATAAGCAACAATTCCACCATGTCCCACTGATCCTTCATTGCAGCCTTACTCAGCATTTCGAACTTGTCCTTGTCAGGCATGCCAGACTCCAGAAGACATTGCATGTCTGCCTAATGCCCTTTTGAAGAGGCATGCTGCTGCACTCTTTCAACTGACCACCCAAAGTCACTCATGAGCCAGTTGATGATGCAGGAATATTTGTCACCAGCAGGAATATAGTACAGGTAAATGCTTTAACATTCAATAAAAGACCTACTACAATCTGTATCCTCCTGGTTAATTTTTGATCTCTTCTGCAATACAAGATTGATATCATCAGTATAGTTGAAATTGATAGCTCATTTGAAGAGCTTCCTAACAACCGGAGTGAATTCCTGGTGAGCATATTGAGGGGCTAAACACTCAGAGTCGTGATGTGATATGTCTGAATGATGCATGGGTTGGAGAGCATGTGCTGAATCATGTAGCAAACCAAGCTGGGAGAAATTCACAAACTTAAGAAATTCACTGTACACATTCAGATGTTAGGTTGCCTATGCAGCATGCTGCAATTGATTTGATTGTAGTACAATCCATCCATTGTTCAATTTCAGATACTGGAGAGACCAAGGTGTAATGCTTTGTACACTTTCACAGTCTAGTGTATGAAGGGACAATATCTCAGGTAGATAATAGTCTAATTTTCAGTCATTGGGTTAGGATTAAGGTTACACTTCTAATTGTAAATTGGAACATTCCAAATGGCAATCAGGTAGATGTCAATTCTCTGGCCGGAAGTAGAAACCTTTGAAACGGGAACTACATCCTCCGACCAGAAGTTGGGACTTCATATAAATTAAATATTTATCCTCCAGCCATATATCAAAACTATCCCACAATCAGTGGCATTCCCTGACCGGAAGGTGACAATTTGTAATCAGCCAATTGTATTGAATCTTGTGCCCACATCAGCAAAAATCATTTCCGTCCGGGCGGCATGGCTCCGTCAGAGTGGTCGCGCTCCCTCAGAGCCATCAGAGACACCCCGGTGGCGGATTACTCAGCGCCTGGCGTGAATACCATGAGGTGCGTTGCATATTGCCCTCCGATCGCCGTTTCACCATTTCTTCTCGCTCTGTCAGTCTCCTATGTTAAACAAACCCTCTGGCGTTGTTGCCAACTGTAACCATACGTCGGAATGGGTTCATTGGGTACACACTTGCATCGGGATTGCAATGCAATTGGTGACGCTGCGAAAATCTCAGCTCGCGTTCCATCTACATTAAGCTCGAGGAGCATAGGAAGAAGGTCAGAAGGTATGAAACCACCCAGCAGTGAGGATCCACGCAATTGCATGGATCCACGGAAAGAGCGAGTGGGACCAAAAGTTGGGAAACATTGAGTGTGTATTTTCGTTATATGACAAGATGAGATGAAAATGAGATGCTGTCTATCTACCCCGGGATCTTCCGAATATATACTCCGCGTCGCTCATTCCACCTCTGTTACCCCTGTATCTCCGTACACCCACCGTTACTCCCTAAGGATATACTTGGAGGCTGTGATTGATCGAGTTTGGAGATGCACTTGGAGGCTGAGATGGAGTGAACTGAGAGATGCACTGGGAGGCCGTGATTGAGTGAGTTTGGGGATGCACTTGGAGACCGAGATTGAGTGAACTCACAGATGCACTTTGAGGCAGCGATCAAGCGAGTTTGGCCATGCACTTGAAGGCCGAGATCGAGTGAACGCAGAGATGCACTGTGAGGCTGTGACCAAGCGAGTGTGGAGATGCACTTGCAGGTTATGATCGAGTGAGATTGGACGAGTACTTGGAGGTGGTAGATTCGGAGTGAGGCACGACGGCAGCTGAGACTCTATTCATCGGTTGACTTGTAATTGGATCAGAAACAGGCTGGGAGCAGGAGACTGTCGATCTTGCGATGATGCTGTACTCGGTGTATGCTGTACTCGGTGTCAACTCATGATTATGGCATGGAGAGATAGAGAGGGATGACTTAACTTCGTGTTCTTAGGTGATAGTAGAGTTAAGCACAAGAAGGAGAGAGATCAGAGGAGATGGGGGAAATCATCATGAGAAACTGGGACTTAGAGGATTTTGTGTGCGAGTCAATTGACCATCCCCGATATGGCAGGTACCAATCCCGATCTGGCGGGTAACAACACCGATACGAGGTCTTCTGAACCCAATCAGGCAAGTCATTCCCCTGATTTCTCAGTGCCGCTCGTATCCTCCATGTCATTCTCATCATCATCTCCCATCTCTCTCTTTCTCGTCCACAACTCTACCATCATCGCAAGAACACCAAGTTAAGTCATCCCTCTCTATCTCTTCATGCCATGATCATGAGTTAACACTGAGTGCAGCACACACCGAGTGCAGCATACACCGAGTACAGCATACACTGTATACAGCATACACCAAAGATTGTCTGTTGTCCCTTCATTCTCTCGATTTCGAGTTGACCTCTGAATGTAGCTTCACCTTCCGGCCTACCTCCCTACGGATCGACCGCCACCAGGCAGTTATCCATAAGAGCTTCAAAGGTGAAGTCACCTCGTCACATTCCCACGGTTTCGAGTTAACTAACCGATGAATACAGTCCCAGCACCTGGCGCGCCTCCCATCGACCGCCTCCTGATTGACCACCTCCAAGTACTCCTCCAACCTCGCTCGATCATAGCCTTCTACAAGTGCATCTCCAAACTCGCTCGATCACGGCCTCAGAGTGCATCTCTGAGTTCACTCGACCTCGGTCTCCAAGTGGATCTACAAATTCACTCGATCACGGTCTCCCCGTGCATCTCTGAGTACACTCAATCACGGTCTCCAATTGCATCGCTGAACTTGCTCGATCACGGCCTCCAAGTCCATCTGTGATTTCACTCAAGCTTCGTCTCCAAGTGCATCTTCAAACTCGCTCGATCACGGCCCTCTGCGTTCACTCCATCTCGGCCTCCAAGTGCATCTCCAAACTCGCTCGATCACAGCCTCAGAGTGTATCTCTGTGTCCACTCGATTGTCATCCTCAGGCGCACCCCGAATTGCTGACAATCCCCGCCTGCTGCCAGTCCAGATATACCGTGTGTAGATAGGTAGCTATATACATACATAGATGAGAATACAAACTGAACGCATAAGTTTTGAAATTGTTGAACGATAAGTAGTAGCTATGATTTAACATCGCCAGGCATTGTGTAAGCAGCTTCAGCATAACTGCAGCGCCTGTGAAGAGTGTAACACACATGTTCTTCGGATGGTGCGTTAACGTCACCAGAAAGTAAAGTACATAAGTATGCAATGCCACCCGTCGCCAGGGCGACGGGCAGCGTATAATTCTCCGTCAGAGGGTACAAGGTTCCGCCAGAGCCGTCAGAGCTGTCTGGAACACCCGGGTGTTTCTGACGGAAACTAGAGTTGTTGCTGAGGCAGAAGAAGATAGTTTCCACCAGCATTGAACTCAGTCCTCCGACCTGAAATTTCCAATCTCCAGATAGGTATATTTCAATTCCCCAGGCAACAGTTTGGACTGTGGAAATAAGAACTACATTCCCCAACCAGATGTTGGGAGTCCATTAAAGTCCAAATCTACTCTTCTGATGAGAACATTGTGAGCAATGAGACCTGGTTCAAACCAGCCAGCAGTCTGGGTTCCAATCCCTCAAATTGTTCGGTCGCCTTCCAGACCTGTACCTAACACTTACCTGCTGTTTCATGGCGGGCCAATCGCGGACTCATACCCGTCATGCTGTGGGTTGTGACTGGTGTGGTTAGACCCATCAGTCTGAATTCCCGGATCTTGTTTCCGGCTTATTCTATGCATGATCACATTCAGATATCTTACTGCTAATCAGAAGATATTATCTTCGGTACGTTGGTACCCGTTTCTGATGCATTGGCCAACTTCATAATCAAAACCAGCAAGACAGGTTCCCGCCCCATGCTGACCATTCGATCAAACAGCACGTCTTGAATTTTCAATCTTTCACCTTGCGTAATCTGAGGGGCGATTGGATGCGGACATTGATAAATGACGTAAATGCCGCATTTCTTATCAAAAGAGAAAGTGACAAGCTCCCTGTCCCATTTTGATAATAAGCATCAATAGAGTGTTAACAATGTTTGGTGTTGCATCTTGGTAAATTTGCAGGGCAATTGGTTACAGACATTCATAAATGAAGTCTAAGCAGCCAATATATGCCAAAGAGAAAGCGACACACTCTCTGCCCGATTCTGAAAATCACCATCAACAGAGCATCCACAATTTTTTGTCATGTAGGTCAGGTAATTGATTGGAGTCTTGTTCATTGTAATCCCAACTGAAAGTATAGGCTGCCTATATGGGCAAAAATACAAGGTACCACATCTTTACTATCACTTAAAAATAAGCATCAACGTAGTGTGAACGATTTTTGATCTTCTAAGTCAGGTGATTGAACAGTGACTTGGTCTTGGTTATACATAAGCACAGTACTGGCCGTCCTGATAGGCCAAAGTGAAAGTGACACGCTCTCTACCTGATCTTGAACATGAGGGTCAACGGAGAGTCAATGATTATTGGCACTGTATGTCAGGTAATTACATTCTGAATTGGTCATTGTTATATAGAAGCATTGTATAGGCTGCCATTCTAGACTTAAGACAATGCTACAGGCTCGCTGCCCTATCTTGACAATTTACTGTCAATGGAGCAATAACATTTTTTGATCTTGCATCTTGGGGAATCTAAGTGGCAAATAATAATCACAGACATCTATACACCAGGAGCTGGCAGCCTTTATAGTCCGATATGTAAGTGATGTTGTCCCAACAGCCTCCCACACAGTCACAACTTAATTCATTTTCAAAGCTGCAACTCACTGATGCTAAGCGTTTCAGCCTATGAAACAGGTCAACAGTTGGTATATAGACAATAACGGCCACACTGCGCATTGATTGTGGATGATGCAAGGTAAAAAATTGTTGATGCTACGTTGATGCTCATTTTGCCCCGGGCATGTTCAGACTCTGCAACTATTGAGTTTGGAATCAAATATGAGTCATTGTCCTTTGGCAGCCGTTCTATCCTCTTCATGTACATTCTCTTTTATAACTACATTGTTCTTTAATATTGCATATAAAGTAATCTTCCAAAATATGCTTTCAAGTGTTTGCTAATTGATGATAATGATAATACTCAAAAATCCCGTTCCTTTCAATTAATCCTCCTCTTCACTGTCAGGTTTGCTCACAAGGCTGCTTTCATCTGAAAAATGGATATTTGCTGCAGTACCATGCAGCAGATATTGTAGTAACCAGTGGATGGTTCTTCATCACACTGCAAATTTGGAATAAAATCTTTATCGCACTTGGGGTCCTTGGCATATGCATCATAATTGAAACATTGAGCATTAGGAAGGGGACTATGTATATACACATATCCAGGTGGCGTACGTTCTATTTCAGAGCTTCAACTTCCCTCACTGTCACTAGGTTACGCAGGTGGTCTTACAGGACAAGGTGGCGCAGGTTGGGGTTTGAGGTGCGCCCGATCATTGCCATCTCCACAGTGTGCAGATTCCTTGCTGTGCCATTTTGGCCAGCAAGGAAGCCATCCATTTGGTATTCACAAACCATTGCCGGATGTCTTTCTCTTGCAGCCTTCATCATTTTATGCCAAGGAAACTCAACACTTCACATCATCTCTTCTTGGACTTCAGCGTAAAGTTTCTTGATTGGTTGTTTCGTTTGCTCTATTGCAGCATGCAAAAACCCTCCTTCGACCATTTTGGCCATAATCAAGGCAAGTCACATGTTGTACTGTTCTAGCTGTACCTGACCTCCCTGTCTAGCCATAGTAGTTGACATATTGAAAACCTATAAGAAATTAGTTGCTGCTTGTAAATGTGAGATTTGGCTATTATCTCAACTATATACGACTCCATAGTTTCATCTAAAGTCTTTAAAGCCTGTTTTGTCCACTCCCTCGGATGTTTATCATGAGTTTTGTCTGTGACAATCCCAGAATGTACCACATCATGATGCTCAATTTTATGAACAGTACAGACAAAGGCCTTGTTCTACCGTGGAGGTTTCCCATCACAGACTGTGATAAATTGGTCCGGAAGCTTAGTACGTATGGTAGCAGGATATTATATTGTGCATCGACTGCTGACCACTTTGATCTGGAGTTGCTCACATTCCATCGCATGCTACTTCTTATTCATGCTGCATTTGGTTTCATGGACCATATTTCAATGTGTGTCAAGGGTCATACTTTTGGTTGGCACAATGCCAGTGTCACACTGGACCAACTGTTGTCTGTGATGCTGCTGTGTCTTAGCAGGGAGCATATTGGATGAAGCACCTGTCGTTCAGCTCGATTCTGATTCAATTGATCTTGGCAGACTTGTTGGTGGTGCCATAACTTGCAGTCATGGACAGGGGAGGAAGATGATCAGGAACGCAAGTGCATCAGCAAAAAACATTTCCGTCTGGGCGGACTGGCTGCGTCAGAGTGGACGCGCTCCGTCAGAGCCGTCAGAGACACCCCGGTGGCGGATTACTCCGCGCCCGGTGTCAATACAACGCGTCGAGTTGCATATCGCCCTCCGATCGCCGTTTCGCCGTTTCTTCTCGCTCTGTCGGCCTCCTACTTTAAACAAACACTCTGGCGTTGTGGCCAACTGTGACCATACGTCGGAATGGGTTCATTGTTTACACGCTTGCATCGGGATTGCAATGCATAAGGATCCACGCAATTGCGCGGATCCACGAAATCTCGCTAAGAGCGAGTGAGACCAAAAGTTGGGAAACATAGAGTGTGTATTTTCGTTGTATGACAA
>Ga0307515_10004511_pt1 | contig 28793 bp, 3 predicted proteins | sample 17_EM_MG_FD_194513 | JGI IMG/M metagenome (GOLD analysis project Ga0307515, IMG submission 194513) | Populus trichocarpa ectomycorrhiza microbial communities from riparian zone in the Pacific Northwest, United States - 17_EM | ecosystem: Host-associated > Plants > Roots > Unclassified | place... | reverse complement strand
ACCTAGAGAATCCCCCTGAGATGCATGCATCGCAGGGGAGGCACACGTCGAACGACGGTGGTTCGCACTCGCGCGCGCCCACCAGAACCACGCCCAGCAATGGCCCTCCATAATAAGAACGGGCGAATACCACACCATAAAACGGAAAGACCTCTATTGAGAAGGCATCTAACAAAATATAAAGCCTATTGGACGCGTCTAGTATCCGCAGTTACGGGGAAGCGAACGTTAGCTATAACGAACTAATATAGCTAGTAGAATGGCTCCGCCAATCTAGCGTACCTTAGGCGCCCCTTTAGTAAACCCTTAACTAAATCCTCTAACGGCTAAATAAAATTAAAAATAAATAAAACCCCTCCCTACCGGCGAACCGTACTTGGGCCGCCGTAGCTGCGCCTTTATAGTATAGGGAGCCTACCCCCCTAAAGACAATATCCGGATATATAATTATAATATAACTAAATATAGAGAAAGCAGAGGGGCTTAGGGGATAATTAGAAACAGAAGTCCTTATAGAAATTTATAAAGAGGTCTACAACGCCGTTGTAGTCCAATACCTTAGGAGCGGAGATATTAGAGTTACCCTAAGGGACTAACAGGTAAAGGAACGAGCTATAAGGGCAGGGGACAGGCTAGGAGAACGTATTAGCATAAAAGTGCTTCGTAAAGATTACCTAGTTGAAGTCCTAGCGGTTCCCCTAAGCCTTAGGGTAGAAAAGGGATGCTAGGCGGATAATACGGCAACTATATATAAGATAGTAAAATAAACGGAACGCCTTATACTAGGACTTGAGATTACCCAAATCTAATGGCTTTAATAGGAAAATGTAAACTAAGTATATAATAAGAATAATAAAAGAATATAAGGGTTGTTAGAGACTCGCTAGGGAGATGCCAGTCAAACGCATAGCTCCCTTATTATTAGCATATATATACTAGGAATGCAAAAACTCCTTATCTAAAAAGGTATTATTATAAACGGCCTTATATACGACGCAAGGCTCTATAACTATAAACTCCGCCTAAAATAATGCTACCGCTGCGCATAATGGGGACACACCTAATCCATATGCGCAGTATAGGTGTGCTGCGGCCACTGTGTAGGCCCCCACGATATAAGAAACTGCTTAAATTAAGACTAAATAAAATGCGTAAACTGCTACCGAAGCACATATAAGGCGTGGGAGAGAGGAGACTGTATTAAATATAGGAGATAGAAGGTAAGGGCTTAACAGCTGCGGGAATAACTGCACGCTAGGTTATATAAATGGAAACAATAGGCGATAAGCTAGGGGGGCGTAGGTGCCTTTTTAGCATTTCCTACCTTTAATACTAGGGGGCTAGGCTAGCTATCCTAAGCCTTAACGGGCTAGAAGCGTTGCCGCGCGATATTACTAGACCGTATAGGGACATAAGGGTTATAGGGGATATAAGGGAGAGGATGCCTTGTAGGAAGACTATTATGGACAGCTACAGTAAGCTTAAGACTAGGATAATTAAGAATTAGACTTAATGTGGTAAATATAATATTTATAGCCGACTCTTAAAGGGTATATAGCTAACTAGCAAGAATAGGGGAGGAACTGGAGATAATAATAGATTTAGATATAGAAGCGCTATTAGGAACACAAGATACGGGAATAGAAAGCTCTATATAAAATGAGTAGTAACTAGGATGTAGATATAAGAGATAGAAGCTCTAAATGTCCTAGAGAAAGTGGAAATAGAGGAAGCGAGGAATAAAGGAGAGGCGAAGGACCCCCGCCGGGGGTCCGCTACCTATCTATTATATAGTATAACTGCGGTAATATAAACCACCGTCTTGTAAGGCCCTTGCTAGATAGCTTAGACCTAGAGAAACACTACATCCTTGCTATATAAGAGCCGTATTATAATGCCTATATATAATTAACATACTGCCCCTAAGGATTCTAGTTCCTATATAAACTAAAAGCAGCTATACGCGTGTGCTTTATAATTAGCAAGGCTATCAGCCTATTCTTATGGTTATAGCAGGCAGTTAACCTAGATATTGTAGTTATAATAATCTAGATATATAGGGGACCGGTTTAGATTATTAATGTGTATAACCCTAGGGTTAAAGGGGTCCTATAAATAGAGAATATTATATTAGTAATAAGCTTACTAGAAACCGAAGACACAGAGTCTATCCTATTAGGAGATATGAACCTCTACTACCCGCGGTAGGGGGGTATCTATGTTGCTGCCGAACGACAGGTAGAGTGCCTATTAAAAGCTATAGACACCTGGGGCCTTAAGCTAGCCACCCCCCTAGGAGTAATTATATGGCAATAAGGCACCGCCAGAAGTATAATTAACCTTACATTTATAGACGAAGGCCTATACCAGAGACTTAAAAGATATAACCCCGAAGAAGAATGGGCACTTGCTTTAGACTATATCCCTATCTAAATACAGCTAGATCTGGACATTAAGGCATAATTAAATAGTAAAAGATACGCAATAAGAAAGCTTAAGATAGATAGCTTCCTTAATATAGTTGAATAATAACTTTAAGACCTAGAAGAAATCCACCCGATACCAAATAAGCGAGGCTTAGTGGCTACCCCTAAGGAAATTAACTAAAGACTAAAAAGGATCTAGGCAGCAATTAAAAATGGGTTAGAAGAGCACTGCCTAGTTTTAAAAGCGGGCCCCTACGCGCGATACACATAGTCCGCACAATGCGCGGTTCTTATCGCCAGCTAATAATAAGTAAGAAGAAAATATATAAGCAGCCACGATTTTAAAGACGAGAGACATTATAAAGACATAAGAAACCAGCTAAAGAATACCCTAAAAAAAGAAGTAAGGAATAGCTAGAGATGGTTTATAAATAAGTATACTACTAACCCGAGCCTCCCCTATAATAAAGGTCTTTGGAGGATAGCAAAATAGGTAAAGAGAAAGGTAGGATGTCTAGTAAAAGACCTATACCTTCTGCCCCTATAAAGACTAGGTGAATTACTAGCCACAAGCAATAATAATAAGAAGGCAAAAATCCTTATAGAAAGATTTTTCCCCTAACTAGCTCTAGTAGACCTCAGCGATATCACGGGCGAAGCACTAGTGACTCGCCTAAGGGTTAACAGTGATATAACAACTAAAGAAATGGCCAGAACTATTAGCCGCCTTTTAAATAACATAGTACTAGGACTAGATAGGATCCTAAATAAAGCCCTAAAGACCTATGGACTACTAATAGCACCTTAGCTTACGGATATAGCTAGAGTATACTTTATAATAGGCTACTACCTAAGATTTGGAAGAGCTATAATAATATTTGTCCTATATAAAGAAGGCAAAGCAGACTACTTATTTCTAGGGAGCTACCGCCCTATTACCTTAGAGAATACCCTTAGTAAGATCTTAGAAAGGGTAATAGCGGACCGTATAGTAGATATAGTAGAGGAATATGCCCTACTACTATAAAGCTAAATAGGGGCAAGAAAGAACCGCTTAATACTATTAGCACTTACGCTACTTGCTGCCACTATTAAATTAGTATGGGTAATGTGAAGGGACTTTATAGTATTAATGCTTAGCCTAGATATTAGTGGCGCCTACGATAATGTACCCTATAAGCGTCTCCTATATATCCTTAGAGTAAAAGGCTTTCTAGAATGGATTATATAATTTGTTTAAGGGTTTATAGGCCAAAAAGAAATATTGCTGGTCTTTAGCGGATACTAAAGCCCCCCTATTATAGTTGCAACAGGAATACTATAAGGATTACCCCTCTTGCCTATACTTTTCCTTTTCTTTATAAGCAACCTACTTAACTCCTTTAAGGAAGGGGCGACCTAGGGGATAGGCTTTGTTAATAACACAAACCTAATTATATACGGGCTAACAGCCGTAGAGAATTGCAGAACGCTAGAGAAAGCTTATAACACCTATATAGAATAGGTAAGACAATATAGAGTCCAATTCTTACTAGAGAAGTACTAGCTAATCTATTTTATAAGAAAACGTAACTAATCTGCAGATCTCTAGCATATAATTCGCATCTAAGGCTTTAGGGGTTAGCCAGTTTAGGGCCTAAGAGTATTAGGAGTATGGGTAGATAGTAAGCTTTAGTAGAGCGTATATGCGGCCTAAGTGGCCCGTAAGGGCTAAGTATAGTATATCGCATTATCTAGGATCGTTAATTCTATATGGGGCCTATACTTCTAGAGGTCACGCCTACTATACACAGTAGTTATCTGGCCAACTATGACGTATGGGTCCAGTATTTGGGCTATTGGAGAATCTAAGAAAGGCCCCCCTAAATTGCTCCTTAAACCACTCTAAAAGGTCTAAACAGCCTACCTTTAGAGTATAATAGGCGGATATAAGCAAACGGCTATAGCACTGCTTAAGAAGGAAGCTAATATTCCCCCCCTATAACTATATATTAAAGCCGCTGTAATATAAAGGGCGTAAAATAAACGCAACTCTAATGTTATAAAGTATATTAAGACACGCCTAAATAAACTATAGAGGGACCCTAGGGCGCCTTATAGGAGAATAAACTAATAACCCTAAAGTAGGGAAGATATATTAGAGAAACAGGTAAAGAAAGCGGAAGAAGAATAGTACTACTTTAGGGCCCAGGCCTATATAGAGAAGGAAGGGAAATGCATAAGAGGCCAGTAAGGACAATAGTAAGAGAGAGAAAAGAGCTAAAGTAAAGTATAAAAGAATACCGGGAAACTAACTACCGTAATATAATACTAGCTAGACTAACGCTAAAGAGGCGTATAGGAGTTAAAGGTATAGAGGTTAACTAAGGCAAGAAGAACCTAAGCCGTAGCATAGTTAACGCTATAGGGGGTAAATACCCTAGGGCTCCGAGAAGGCCTAATAAAGGTAGAAAATATAATAGTAACACTCTTAAGAACAGGAGTAATAGGACTAAAAGACTAGCTCTACTAGGTAGGTGTCCTAGTAGGTAGCCTAAGATGCGAATATGGCTGGCTAAGACAGACACTAAAGCACGTAATACTGCTATGCCCCTTACGTACTAACCAAGAAGCAATGCTTTTAGTAGCTGGCATAGAAAACTATAAGACACTACTCTTAATATAAAAAGGCCTTAAGGCGGTTACCTAGTAGCTTATTAGCTAAAATATACTAAACTAGTTCCGGGTTGCAAAGGAAATAGCAATAGAAGGTAGGGGGGCGAGCAACGAGTGCCCCCTAATGACTCTATAGTAGTAGAGTAAAGTTTGCGATACTAGCGCGTCCGTAGGCTTGGTACGGCAGCAGTGGTTCCTAAGGAGGTTAAAAAGTAAGGTAGTAGGAGCACTATAGGTGACTTGTAGGCGCCTTATAGGCGAGTCCTAAAAGGCGGGGAGATGGATTATAGGGTTTTCTTAAATAGAGTTTTCTCCCTATATGTATATAAGGAGTAGTCCGCGTGGGCCCAATAGGGATCCGAATCGGACGTTAAGCAATGAATTATTATTATTAATATAGGCCTAAATTTGCCAATTTACGAGGGCTCGGAGTTGCTATAGCCATTATTCCCAGTCTTCTAGCTTATTGAGGATAATCGTGTTTAATGAGGTAGTTAGTAGAGTTATTTAACTAATAGGCAAAGGAGGAATTGAGATGGTATTTTGTCGTTAGGATCGTCCTTATTATTAGGATTGTCCTTTAACGATTAAGGTGGAGTCTCGTAGAATCTCGTAGAATCTCGTGGAATCTCGTCCTGTGACAATTGAGGTAGGATTTTAATTAGGGTCGTCTTGTGACAATAAGGTGTCAGAGTCTAACGATAAGGTAGAATTTCTTTAAATAATTAAGTAATAGCTGAATAGCTTCTTAAGTTGGCGGACTGGGCTTATAACTGTTAGATAGTTTATATAGAGCTATTTATTAATAAAATGGGTTAATTAATTAATAATCTTAATCTTATCTTTTTTGTTAATTAACCTAGGGCCCCTGGGCTTAGACGAAGATATTTATAATACACGTGACCTGTGCATGTGACTTGTATATGTCCTACACCACAGAGAATATAGATTATCTGATAAAAGTATAACGTTAGCGTCCTTCTAAGCAAACTCTATAACGGTGCCGTCTTTTAAGAGTCTTCTATATAGTATACCCTATTTAATTTAGCCTAAATATACTAGCTTAAGGTCTACAAGCGACTGATTAATCTACTTGGCGCCCTACCTTTTTAAATTACTAAGCAGGAGCGGAATCGTTCTTCCATTTATCTACTACCTCATATCTTGTTTTAGTCGTTTATACTATTCCTATAGCCTTAATTCCTTCCTTCTAAAGCTAGTTAAGTAGCTTAATACTTATAAAAGGGTTATCTAGCCAGATAATATGCTTGCGCTTCTTAAAATATTATTTACCATTAAGCTCCTATAGGAGAAGATCTAATACTACTACCTGCGTCTTTGGAAAACCCTTTTCCTTTATCTAATATTTATCTAAATTAATAGGGCCCTTCTTAAGACCTTTTATATACTAAAGCCAGTCTAATATATAGCCCTAGTTTACTATAATCTATATCTTAAAGCCTTTTAGTATAGGTTTAGTTAGAATATTAATAGTTTTAAAAGCTTGCCTAGTAAACTAAGCAATTATCTTATTAACTATAAGGTAAGTTCTAGGCTTCTAATATTAGCGGAAGCAGTTACGTAAGGTATTGCTAAGTATAGTAATCTTATTAAAAGGAGATTCTTTAGTAAGGTCGTTTAGGTCCTTAGGCAAAGATATATAAAGCTTTAAATTAATCTGCTGCTACTAAGTCTTACTTATATATTCTCTAACAGCAAAATAGTTAACTATTCTTCTATAGCTCTTCTCCCAATAGTTCTAGATATCCGTTTTAGGTAATAGCCCTATATAAATTACTACTACTTAGTATATAAGAAGCTCCCTAGTGGTAGTTAGCTGCTATAGGCGAGGTCTCCTAACCTTCCTACTTCTCTTCTTGTATTCTTAGTAGGGATAAAGCCTTATATACTTATTTATATAAGCTACCAGCTCTTTAAGCAAGTTGTCCGTCTATATAAGTTTTAATAAGGTAAGAGGATTAGTGGGATCTATATAGGGTAGTAGATTTAGAGTTCTATTAGTAAAAGGAAGATTAAGAGGTAAGGGTACGAATTTTAGTAGCGGCTAGGGCTCGGGCGGTGGAATTTTAGCGCGCTTATTTTTTAGAACAATATATTAATTAGGCTGCATAAGATCCGCGTTATTAAAAGTACGTTTTCGACCTATTATAGTAGTTCTATTAAGGTAGGGATATTTGTTTATATTTTGGTGTTTTTATACGGGCCACAATCCTGCAAGAGCCTTGACCGCGCATAGGATAAGGCTAAAAGCTTATTTTATATATCCTATAACTACCTCTTTACTAGGGATATAAGATCCTCTAGTATATAATTATCTAATTCCTATAAGCTCTATAAGACCTACTAGCGTTCCTATTTAACTATAGTCTTCTAACTCTAATAACTAGCACTTTTCTTTTAAGCTATATTAGTTTTCTATATAGATATAGTATTTAGTAGTAAAGAGGCACTTTAGGCTAGGCGAGGATATTTTTAAAAAAGGACCTAACTATAGTACCTACTAGGTATTATAATAGCTTTAAGTAATAGATAACTATATATCTATATAGTTTTATCTATATTAGCGGACTATTTAATAAGATATAATATATACTTATATTTTTAATAACGTATTTTTTTTAACTTTAACAAAATTAGCTATATAATAAAATTTATACTATTTAAAAGCCCTAAGTCTTAAAAAATTATAACTACGTATAGTAATAATAACGCGTTATATAAATAAATGAATTAGATATCTGCAATATCTATTTTACAAATTTTGCTTACATTTTTAACAAAGCTCGCCAAAGTGCCTTAGACGTGATTTTGCAATTCGGAAGACGGCGTAGGTTATTCCAACGCTAGCTAAAAAAATTATATCTAAGCTCTTACCTTAGTAAGCTTAGACTATAGAATTAATTAGCGAATATCGCTAACCTTTTTTATTAAAAAGTTAATTCTATAATATTAACTGCCCGGCTAATCCTCGGTCAGCTAAAAAATTATATATTTAGCTAGCCACCTAGGTTAGATTTAAGGATCTCTATAGCGCTACTAGCGCTAAGCTATAGAGAGATGTGTATTAAGGGCCGCCCGCTAATTAAGCCGCTGATCAACGCCGACCGTAGGGTAATTAGGGCCATTAGGGCCCTAAGTATATATAAAAAAGTTCTCCCTACCTAATCCTCAATCGCGGTAGCACGTCTGCTATTATACCTACTATATAAAATGGCGCTAACTAACCGCGTAGAGATTAATATCGCTAATAATGCCGAATTACGCGCTAACGCGTAGTATGTCCTCGCCCTTACGCGTGCCGTAAGGCCTAAGAACACGTCTTTAACGTACAATCTAAAGTAGAAGGAGTTTAAGGTAATACCCCCCCCTTTCTAAAAGCATCGCGGCCTGTAACTAACGCGTTATTTAGCTTTAGGCCTTCTATAAACGAAAGCAGTACTATAATAGCAATACCGTTATAAAGGATAAGCTACTTCTCTTTCTTATTAAGGAGGTTGTAAGCTAGCCCTTAAAAGGGAAGAGCTATAAAGCCGATATTAACGTACCCTAAGAGGAGACGCGGCTCTTATGGCGGTTAGTTTACGGCTATATTACCGCTATAACGGACCTTTATTAGATATAGAAAGCTCTAGAAATAAACAGCCACCCATTTTCGCGGGAGGATAGCGTTAGGGAGTACCTAAAGACGCTATAGCGGAGGGATGCGCAGTGTAAGAAAGAGTAGTTTACTAATAAGGGTAGAGATACCCTCCTTAACAGCTATACTAAGGACGAGTTTTAGAGCGTCTACCGCGAGCTCTAGGCTAGGGGCGCCGCCTTGTCCCTAGAGTGCTACTTCCATACGCTTGTTAATATCCTGCTAGGCCACTATATACTTACCCGCGGCGGCAATAAACGCTCCGCCAAGATCTTAGATCTATTTACCTTTAAGTTTAAAGGTAAAGGCCCTACGCGCTATATGCCCTTAATATTTACTATATACGTAAGTAAGTAGAACTAGCATAGCTACCTTAAGACTATTAGGGCCCTATAAAATAGGAAGCCGCTCGTTTATATGCTTAGCGGGCTAGCTTTCTATCTTTTATACCGCTAAAATCTTAATACAGAGCCGTTCCCGGACTTTAGTAGGCGCTTAGTATAGTATAATATACGCCTAATTAAGAGCGGTAGGGACCGCAAGGTGGCCCTCTTATATAACTCGCAGTAAGATTAGGTCGTAAAGGCCTTCTAGTATATTAGCGTCTTTTTAGAGAAGAAGACGCATATTAGGCAAAGCGCTAGCGCTAAGACGGCGGAGCTAAAGGGGGTTAGTAAGGACTAGATTTAGTACACTAGGAGGTAGAACTAAAAGTAGATAGTAAGCTATTACTTAAACTCTCTCCTATAAGAGTTTATGTAACCGACTACCGACACTATGCTGAGATACAAGATCACCGCTTGGAAGGATCCAAGACAGCGTCAACGCCACCCTATATATTGATTGCAGATCAATATTGCTTGCAGATTACTGTTCCCATTTCAGCTACCATTTCATGTATATATACCTCTTGATTTCCATAGATTTACAATTAAGTTACTTGTTCAATTCTCACACACTGCAAAGCTTACAGTTTATAAGGTTAATAGCAGGACACCTCTTATAGATAGGCTACTTTAAAATCCGCTGTATGGGTATTACGCTGCCTAATATACTGCTATTAATAATATAGCCTAAACTAGACAAATAAAAGGGCCGTTTTAGCCTATAGCTATACTAGATTAACAACCTTACCGCTATAGGGGTTATAAACCTTCTCTTTTACCTCTACGAGGTTATTTCACAGGACTTAGTAACTCTCTGTAAGATATTCCCAAGCTATCTAGTATAAAGCTACTCTGTTTTTTAGCATAAGGCGTATAAGGCCTTCGCGTAGGATTTAGAGCCTTGCCTATAGGAAGAGGAGGGGAGCCCAAATTAGCTGTCAATTCTCTACTACGCTATACCACTCCTTACTAACTAACTAAAGGCTCTAAGTGTTAAATATAAGTAGACAGCTAGTAAGGTTAAGGGTTTATTAAACTATCTAGATAAGTCCTAGCGGGCCTAATCTTTATAGCTTTAATTGCTGACGTTTAGAGGCCTTATATTTCAACTAGAAGCCCCTTTAGCTATAGCTACAGTTACGGCTGCGGTATGGCCTCAGGGCCGGTCTACTAACCCCCCGCGTCTGCCTATAGAAGCGGCCCCTCTAGCTCTATCTATTACGGGATTTAGTAGATATACGTCCGCCCAGGCAAGCGCTGTAGGCTCTTCCCGTATAGCTTCGCTACCGCCGCCGCTGCCGCCGCTGCTATAGCCGCAGTCCTAGCTAGAGCCCAGGTCTAGGTCTCCACCTATATACTGTATAAGCCGCGCGGTAAACTCCGTACGGGCCCTTTAGTGTAAGTAGACTGAAGGGCTAGAAGGCAATCCTTTTGTAGCAGCGCTAAATTCTAAATAGGGTAGTAGATGGCGGGCCGGCCGGCAAAAGGAGATTTAATAGTACTCCCTACGGCTTAAGGTTATTAAGGAGATTAAGCAGGTCGTGTAGGTCCAGAAGGTCAGCGAGGAAGCGGCTATATAGTAGGTTAATCTACGGCAGGAGTAGATACAGTGCTCGCTAGATTAGCTTTATAAACGGCTTTAAGCGGGTAAAAAAGCTTTAAAATAGTTATATATATAACTTCTAATAAGATACTAAGAGGTCTTCTATCGAAACCTTTGTCTATAGCCCCCTAGGGGCTCATTTTGGTGCCGTATAAGTTTGATGGGGTGCTTTAGGGTGCTTATACGATGGCGGCGCGCAACTTAAAACGCGAATATCTTCATTAACCCACGGCCGATTCTTACCATTCTAGTGCGAGTAGAAAGCTCTCAGCAGGCTCTACGCATAGCGCTCGGCGGGTGTTAAGAGAGTAGTGTCGCTGGCGATCAAAAATCGACTGTGGATATACAGTCATCACCGAAATATCGGTACTGTGCTTTGCGAAAGTGCTGCGAAAATCAAATTAAGCGAGCCTCGCCCACACAACATCGAATTTGGGTGATCTTACCATACAAATCGAATGCCTACCACGCATACCACGCTTACCGTTCCTTAATTACTTGCGAGGCTTGGGTATTATATCGTGTTGCTTATATAGATTAATTTTCTGGTGTTGTAAGCGCGATGGTATAGTATAATAGCCTTCGGAAACGAGCTGCTAAGCTAGGCCTTATAGCAGGACTCCTTTAATTAAGGCGTAAGCTTAAGACCTTTTAAGTAAGCCAAAAGGGACAGTAAGTTATTAATTTCTATAAGGGTACTACCTAAATTTAGAAGATCGCGCTCCTTACTAGTTTTTTACCAGGTAGCTAGCCTGTTAAAAGTGTCCTTAAGCTAAGCGACGGATTCCTATACACTATATTTTAAAGTGCAGGAACGTACCAAAGCTCTTATAATCCTTAATTAAGTAAGCGTTTAGTTAAATCCACGCCTTAAGATTATAAAAGGAAAGCTTAATTGGGTTAAACTCTGGGCAGTAAGGAGGAAGATATTTAATAGATATTTAGGCAGCGGAGTAAAGCTCTATAAACTTCTATATCTTCTAGTTAGATTATATAGTTATAATATATATACAATTACTTTCTTACCTAACTCTTATGTATTAAGGCGTTATCTAATACTAAGATTATATAGCTAGGTATATAATACGGTAGAACAGAAGACTTAATCTAAGCATTAAATATTTTAGAAGTAATTAAGCCTTGCCATATAAGAGTTCCAGGGAGGAAGCCGTTAATTATATATATAGGAAGAATACTCCAATACTCTAAGCGCTTAATTAATACTATATTAATTATAGGAAGGTTTATAGGACTTTAACTAAACTTCCTATAACTAGTCCTCTTATTGGCGCCTAACTTATTAATAAATATAAGGCGATCAACGTCCTATATATATTAGCGTCCCTTCTAAGCAGTATAAAGATCTTCTAAGCGCTCCTGTGCTCTTCGCTGTACAGCCTTCCTACTCCACTTATTATATTTAAGAGCTTACTATATTAACAATATTAATACTATAATATCGCAATCGTCCCATAGGAACCAGGCCATTTTATTAAGGTAGGCAGTAGGGCGATCCTCTAAGTAGGCAAGAAGCGCCTACGTATACGGTTAGTATACCCAACACTATAATATCATATATCACGAACTTGCTCATATTCCTTTAATATATTACTTAATCGCCCAATCTTAAGATTAGGGGGAGGGTATAGCTCCCCATAAAGGTCTAAATTAAGCTAGATACGGTATATAGTTAAGAGGTGTAACTTTGTAGCTGCCGCGATACATTTAACCGTCCAATCAAATAGGAAAGCCACCAGAATTTGATGAAGCTGCCATTTAGGAAGCCTCTTAGACATAGAAGGCAGATATAAGCGTTTTAGGCGTGGTATGCGTGGTAGGCATTCGATTTATATGGTAAGATCACCCAAATTCGATGTTGTGTGGGCGAGGCTCGCTTAATTTGATTTTCGCAGCACTTTCGCAAAGCACAGTAATCCGAGTCTTTTTGCAAGCGAGAATAGTCTAAGGGACTTTTTTAGACTTTACTAAGCGACGCGACTTGTTTTGTATGTAGAGCAGTTACCTTCTTTAACAAAATTAATCTCTACCCCCATAGTAGCTATTATCTTAGAAATACCGTTAAATTAATCCGCAGAAGCAGCTCTATAATCGATGAGTATATCTACTCCGTACGCCTCCACGATATCTAGTAAAAAGCGCCGCCGAACGGGCGTTGCGTCGATTAAATCGCCTATGGAGGCTCTGCACGAAGCTCCGCACAAAGCTCTGCACAAGGATCTGCACGAAGCTCTACACGAAGCTCTGCATAAGTCTCTGCTCAAAGCTCTGCACAAGCACGAAGCTCTGCACAAAGCTCTGCACGAAGCTCTGCACGAAGCTCTGCTCAAAGCTCTACTCAAAAAGGCCCGCAGTGCAATTAAGGACGTTGCGGCCGTCGCTCCCAGCTCTATCCTATAACTTCTTCGATTTTAAGTATCCGGTACCTAATACGGTAGCAGCTGTTCTAGTATTTTATTTAACCTTCTACCTCTCCATGCAATAAGTTTTTATAGCAGCATACTATAGGTTGGCTTAAATATCTATAACTTAGTAGTTAGCATATAATGGGGTTTAGAGGGATATTATCTAGTATAACGTGGATATTATATATCCGCCTAGCTATAGTAGGTACCTTAGGGCACCTATTATAGATCTATATAGGTTTTATATATATTAGCTAGCGTTTAATAAAATTATATAGGGTTCTACAATCCTTAATAATGCCTTTTTTTTCTATAAAAATAAGCACAAGACCTAAAAATACCTAAGTAATAAAAATAATACAGCCTAAAAGCCTAGGTTCTGTTATATAATCAATAAACTTTAAGAAAGAATATTAAATACTAGTGTTAGGTTATTTCAATATCTATCTCTCGTTGTCATCTCACACACAGGCGAAATATGGCTTATTTTGAAAAGGATTTTTAATAAATAGGGGTGTAGGCTATTTAGGGCCTCGCATAGCTACTTACCAGCTACTAGGAGGCTTAATTTGCATAGTAAGTTGCTAGATAGCTGTAAGAAGCCTAGCAAAGACCCTAAATGCCCAGCCGTAAGCCTAACGGGCTGCAATAAAGCTAAAGTATATAGTTTCCAGCGTGAAAACAAAAAGGGGACGGTGGGTGGGTAATCGATGAATAGGCCAATATTACGTTGTGTGCGAGATAATAATAATATAGTGGAGTAAACAATCTATCTAATGGAAGATGGAAGATACTTTATGCCAAGCGATGTATAGACACGTAATATCTATCTCTCGTTATTATCTCATATACAGGCGAAATATGGCTTATTTTAAAAAGGATTTTTAATAGATAGGGGTGCAGGCTATTTAGGGCCTCGTATAGCTACTTGCCAGCTACTAGGAGGCTTAATTTATATAGTAAGTTGCTAGATAGCTGTAAGAAGCCTAGCAAAGACCCTAAATGCCCACTAGCGAAGCGCCTGCGCCTATTAAAAGAAAGGTAGTTTTGGCACACCTTTTAGAAAAGTGCGTTAGCTGGGTAGTCTATAGATATATCACGAGGGTTACTAAGGCGCTAGTGGTAAGCGGGCTAATAGCGATTTTCCATACCGGGCATGGAAAATTCTAATTAGTTGGTAGAAGTTAGGGTCCATAGAATATAGTAGATGGCGATACCCCAGCACCGTTACAGCTAGGCTTTAGCGCCGTGTGCCAACAGTGGAATACCGCGCTAAAAGTGGTTATTTAACTTTAACAATGCTGCGTCGCTATCCTTGTAGTATAGCTTACTAGTAACTGTATTAGATTTCTATCTCCTAAGTAGGCCTAGCTAAGCTTTAGCGAAGCTGTAGTCCCTAGCGTATTAAGCAGCGCCTTATCGGAAGGAGTGGTTAGTATAGTTATTAGGCCGTATTCCCGCGTTAAGTAGTCTAGCTTAAAGGATCGCTTAAATAGAGCCCTTTATAAATAGCTTGGTGTTAAAAGCGAATAAGGGCGCCAAGTTTGGCTAAGAATCCCGATTTTAAAGCCTAACTATCGCCGCTACTGTATATAGCGGGTCCCCTAGCTGTGCTAAGATTTAAATTTTTACTCTAAAGTGCGAGGTATCTGTCTTGCTCCGTTTTAGGTATAAAACTATTAATAATTGGTCCTTTACAATGCTAACGTCGCCGTAAGTAGCCTTTATTTAAACGAAGGCCTTTAAGCGGAGTTTAGCGGCTATATATAAAATTTCTCCTATCTAAAGAAAACCTGCAAAAGCGACGGTAAAGGCTGTATTAATATTAATATCCTACTTTAAGCGACCGCCCGTAACAATTTAAGTAAGGATATCCTATATAATCGGCAGCTTTTTCTTCTTTTTTTGTGGAAATAAAGACCTAGCCCTAGTAAGTAAGCGTTTTATAAATAGATCGTTAAATACTATAATAGAGTATCCAAAGTCTATATGCTTTGACCGTAGTGTAGAGACGTAATTAGATAAGGTTAAGGGGGAGACCTGTCGCATAGTAGGCGTCCCGAAGGCACGCTGTGCGATCCACTCGCCTAAGTAGGGCTTTTAGACTGGGTACGGCTGTACTAATTATAAGGCGCAGAAGGCCTCCTAGCTGTTCGTCGCGGATGAGTACCTAGCTCTTATTTTAGGTGCTAGGCCGCTCTATAGTAGTATAGCAACTAATAAGGAGGAGCTAATTATATTAGTAAAGCCGTTTAGTACTAAGAAGGGGGTAGGTTTATAAACTGATGGTGTAATTAGTAAAGTATAAAGTCGGAAGTATTCTAATACGGGTATAGGCGAGATATTTTATTAGTTAAACCCTAAGAGAGAGTATCTGCCAGGCTGTTGTTAGCACTAGGCACCTAGGAAGTAGTAATCTTAATATCGTATTGCACGGCGGCTAAGATAATAGCTTAAAGGGAGAGGTTGCCTAGTTCTTTAAGTACGGTCTTAACTAGGCCTTGCGAAGCCATAAGGCTATTTATATGGATAGAGACGGAGGCTCCTTTCCAGTTCGGCGACTATTAAGTAAAAGCCTTACCGATCGCGTGCATCTCCTTTTAATTAATATAATCTTCCACCTAGCAATTAGGAGGGAGTGTTGCAAATGTATTGCATTGTGGTAAGGTGGTTAAATATATAGGCTAGTGGTCTAATTCGGAAGACTTATAAATGGATATGTCTATATGGCCAAGCGAGCACTACAGCACCCCTGCATCTCAGCAATACCAACATCATTAACATTCACAAAATTGAGCCTTGCTTACTTGCTTTCTATATTAATCTTATTTAAGAGCTAATGCCTTATTTACTTAATTTCTAATAATTAATTGTTGCTGTTAATGACTTAACGACCTATACGCTCGTCTAAACCTTCGCGAATTATCTGTAAAAACCTTAAAAACTTAACTAATAACGACATACTTAACGAGCTAAACTCCTTAAAGGTTACCTACCAGTCTCCCTTACCTTCCCCTATACCTTTAGGCGATACGTTAGCGTCGCAATCTCCATCCTCTATAATGGCGCCTCTCTCCGCAGCTTAACGCGAGACTTTAGCCACTAAAAAAGCCGAAGAATAGCTTTAATAACTACATAAGGAGGACCTAAGGATTAGAAGAGCTTAGGCAAAGGAGGTTAAGGACTAGGCAACTAACCGGAAAATAAGACTTCTTTAGGAACAGGAGGACCGTACTAAAATGCTACGCGTCTAAAAAAAATAGGAAGATTAGGCGACTAAACTCTATATATTAAGCCTCGCTATAGTAACAGCGAGATCGGCTACGGTAGTGTTATTCTTAACCCTAATTAATAAACTAGGTAAGTTGCTCCCCTTTATAGCTAATATCCTAAATACTTTTCTCCCTAGCGTCCTGAATAAAGAGATACTTAAGGTATTTTAGGGCACTTTCTTACCTAATAACCTCTCTCGCCTTTAGATATACTAGCTCTGGTCTAAGCCTTAGAACGATATCCTTATTATTAATAGCGTCCTTTTTATAAGACTAAAAGAAAGGATAACAAAGGACTACCTGTTAGTTAAAGTGTGGGTAGAGGGCTTTCTTAACTATATAATAATTTTAATTGTTATATATAAGAATCTTTCGGTAGATCTTATTCCCTAAATGCTTGCCTTCTATAATTAAGTTATCTGGCTATCTACTACCTACTAAATTGCTCCCTTAATAACTATGGCCTTAGAGTATTACTTTATAGTTATTTAAAAGAACTAGTTAGAGCTAGCTAACTGGAAGATCTCTAGTAACTTCCTAGATATTTATTATAATCCTAATACTTATAAATCCGTATTTATCTTAAAACGCGTATAAGTAAGTACTAATATCTTAAGGACCTGTTATAGCTTTAATAGAGGGAAGTATAACCTAGGTAAGAATTGCAAGTTCCTATATACCTATAGTAAATGCGGTGGCCCGCATGCTGCGAGGAATTATAAGTAGTAATTACTTAAGGAAAGTGTTAATAAGGAAAAGGAAGAGGAGGAAGAGGATTTTATAGAGCTATACCTATACTCCACTAAAACCGTGCTCCACCCTTATAGTACGGGTAGGCTAAATACTATACTATTATTTCCAGTCTTCCTACCCTCCTCTCCTCTATAAGACTTTCCCTCCCCCTTAATTATTTAAGCGTGGGGGCGTTATCTATCCCTATACCCCGGCAACCTCTAATATAATATTATCGGTATCTTAAAGTTTAGATGCTAGATTAGGGCAGACCTAGAAATTAAGCTCCTCTCCTAGAAAAACTAAGCCTTAATAGCCGTAAATACGGTTCTAATCTTAGAGAAGATTAGCGCCGATCTAGATATAGGTAGGATTATAATAGCAACGTCTCCCGTTATATCCTTACTACTAGGTTTAATACCTAAAGCGGATAGGGGATGGCGCCGTATTTATAATTTATCCTTACTATCTAGCTAATCTGTTAATAACTTAATTTTTATAGTATTCGCCACACTATAATATTTAACAGTTAATTAGGTTCTCTAATACGTTATATATATTATTATTCATTGCTTAACGTCCGATTCGGATCCCTATTGGGCCCACGCGGACTACTCCTTATATACATATGGGGAGAAAACTCTATTTGAGAAAACCCCGTGATCTATCTCCCCGCCTTTTGGGACTCGCCTACGAGGCGCCTTTAAGGCGCCTGCGAGTCACCTGTGGTGCTCTACTACCTTACTTTTTAACCTCCTTGGGAACCACTGCTGCCGTAACAAGCCTACGGACGCGCTAGTATCGCAAACTTTACTCTACCACTGTAGAGTCATCAGGGGGCGCCCGTTGCTCGCCCCCCCCGCCCTTTATTACCATTTCCTTTGCAACCCGGAACTGGTTTAGTACATTTTAGCTAATAAGCCATTGGGTAACCGCCTTAAGGCCTTTTTATATTAAGAGCAGTATATTATAGTTCTCTGTGCCAGCTACTAAGAGCATTGCTTCTTGGTTGGTGCGTAAGGGGCATAATAGTATTATATGTTTTGGTGTCTGTTTTGGCCAGCTATATTCGCATTTTGGGCTACCTACTAGAACACCCACCCAGTAGAGCTAGTCTTTTAGTCCTATTATTCTTGTTCTTAAGAGTATTGCTATTATATTTTCTACCTTTATTAGGCCTTCTTGGAGCCCTAGAGTGTTTACCCCCTATAGCGTTAACTATGCTACGGCTTAGGTTCTTCTTGCCTTAGTCAGCCTTTATACCTTCGACTCCTATACGCCTCTCTAGCGTTGGTCTAGCCAGTATTGTATTACGGTAGATGGTTTCCTGGCGTTCTTTTATGCTCTACTTTAGCTCCTTTCTCTCTCTTGCTGTTGTTTTTACTAGCCTCTTGCGCGTTTCCCTTCCTCCTTTATATAGGCCTAGGCCCTAAAGCAGCACCATTCTTCTTCTACTTTTTTTACCTGTTTCTCTAATATATCTTCCCTACTTTGGGGTTGTTGGTTTGTTCTCCTGTGGGGCGCCCTAGGGTCCCTCTATAGTTTATTTAGGCGTGTCTTAATATACTTTATAATATTAGAGTTACGTTTATTTTGCGCCCTTTACATTGCAGCGGCTTTAATATATAGTTATAGGGGGGGAATATTGGCTTCCTTTTTAAGCAGTGCTGTGGCCGTTCACTTATATCCGCCTATTATACTCCGGAGGCAGGCTATTTAGACCTTTTAAAGTGGTTTAAGAAGCAATTTAGGGGGGCCTTTCTCAGATTCTCTAATGGCCTAAATACTAGACCCATACGTTATAGTTGGCCGGATAACTGCTGTATATAGTAGGCGTGACCTCTAGAAGCATGGACCCTATATAGAATTGACGATCCTAGATAATGCGATGTACTGTGCTTGGCCCTTATGGGCCACTTACGCTATATATACGCTCCACCGGAGCTTGCTATCTACCCATACTCCTAATACCCTTAGGCCCTAAACTAGTTAACCCCTAAAGCCTTAGATGCGAATTATGTGCTAGAGATCTGCAGATTGGTTGCGTTTTCTTATAAAGTGGATTAGCTGGTATTTCTCTGGTGAGAATTAAACTCTATATCGTCTTGCCCATTTTATATAGGTGTTATAAGCTTTCTCTAGTGTTCTGCAATTCTCTGCGGCTATTGGCCCGTATATAATTAGGTTTATATCGTTAACGAAGCCTATCCCCTAGGTCGCCCCTTCCTTAAAGGAGTTAAGCAGGTTGCTTATAAAGAAAAGGAAGAGTATAGGCGAGAGGGGTAATCTTTATGGTATTCCTGTTGTAACTGCAATAGGGGGGCTCTGGTATCCGCTAAAGACTAGTAATATTTCTTTCTAATCTATAAATCCTTAAACAAATTATATAATCCATTCTGGGAAGCCTTTTGCCCTAAGGATATATAGGAGACGCTTGTGGGGTACGTTATTATAGGCGCCGCTAATATTTAGGCTGAGCATTAATACTATGAAGTCCCTTCGCATCGCCTATGCGGATTTAATGGTGGCAGCGAGTAGCGTAAGTGCTAATAGTGTTAAGCGGTTCTTTCTTGCCCCTATTTAGCTTTGTGGTAGTAGGTTGTATTCCTTAGCCGTGTCTACTATACGGTCCGCTATTACCTTTTCTAAGATCTTACTAAGGGTGTTTTCTAAGGCAATAGGGCGGTAGCTTCCTGGGATTAAGTAATCTGCTTTACCTTCTTTCCGCAGAACAACTATCGTTATAGATCTTCCGAGTCGCGGGTAGTAGCCTATGGTAAAGCATGCCCTGGCTGCATCTATAAGCTAGGGTGCTATAAGTGGTCCACAGGTTTTTAAGGCCTCATTTAGAATCCCATCTGGTCCTAGTGCTATATTGTTTAAAAGGCGGCTAATGGTTCTGGCCATTTCCTCTGTTGTTATGTCGCTGTCAACCCTTAAGTGAGTTACCGGTGTTTTACCCGTGATGTCGCTGAGGTCTGCTGGAGCCGGTTGGGGGAAGAACCTTTCTGTAAGGATCTTTGCCTTCTTATCGTTGTTATTAGTAGCCTGTGATTCCCCTGCTCTTCGTAGGGGTAGTAGGTGTGGGTCTTCTGCTAGGCGCCCTGCCTTTTTCTTTGCCCATTTCGCTATAGCCCAAAGGCCCTTATTATAGGGGAGGCTCGGGTTAAAAGTGTGCTCGTTTATAAACCGTCTCCAGTTGTTCCTTACTTCTTTCTTTAGGGTATTCTTTAACTGGTTTCTCGTGTCTTTGTATCGTCTCTCGTCTTCGGGGTCGTGGCTGCTTGTGTATTTCCTTCTTGCTCGTCGTTGGCTGGCAATAAGGACCGCGCATTGTGCGGACCATGCGTGTCTCGCGTAGGGGCCCAGTTTTGAGATACGTTATATATATAGGCCGTAGTTATATAATTATTAAGAGGGATATTAAAGACGCCTTTTAGAATATCCCACTTTTTATTAAAGCTTAACGCCTTATAGGGTTCTCCTAGAAGGGTATGGTGTATTTTAAACGTTGCCTCTTATTTGGCCTTTAAACTGCACCCTTTTTATTTAATCTTTTTGCGGAGGGATTTTACTAGATACTTATCTAATATATCCTAAACGCCGCCTTAGAGCACTATCTAAATAACTTTATCTTTATACTCTCTAACGCTTCTATCCTTCCTTAATTACTTAGTATATATAACTAATTAAGTAACAAATTAGGCATCCTATAAAACGAATTAAAGAATATTAAAGGCACTACGGCTAAAGTCCTAGGTTATATTATAGATACTCTAAAGTCTAAGCTGTGTCTTTCTCCTTTAAAACAGGCCACTATAATTAAGGAGATTGATAAAGCTTTAAGTGGTAGATCCCTAACGCTAGTTTAGAGTTAAAAACTGGCTATTAGACTCGCTTAGAGCGCCCGGGTAATTAGGCTTGGGCGTTTATATAACCGCTCTATCTAGGAGTTTATCTCCACTTTTATAAAGGCAGGTAGTTATCCTCGCTAACGGCTAATAGCTAAACTTTGCTAAGACTTATTATAGTAGAGGGATGCTCTTACCCTTTTAAATAGTATCCTCTTCTTTAATAATATGGATTGAAAACAATTTTATCTCTTTTTAGACGTATCCGGGATTCTTAGTTATAGGGCCTTCTTCTTCCTTAAGGACTCTTAAGGGATAATATGGCCGCCCTATTCGGTATCTCTACCCTAAGATGATTCTTTAAGCTGCTACCCTAATGCAGAATACCGCCTTGCCCTAATTAATAAGTGGGAGGTTTAAGCGATTACGACTTTATTCTAGCTCTAGGTAATATAGTAGGAGTATAGCTTAGTTTGTATCTATACGGATAATATAGTAGCACTCTTAGGATTCTAGAATATGGTGGTAAAAAAACTAGGTAATTACCCGCTCTATAAGATCCTCTAATTAACTACAGCCTATAATATTACGCTCTACGCGGAGTAGGTTTCCTCTATAGAAAACGGGCTAGCTAATGCTCTATCTTGTTTTAATCACGATAGGGTGTTATTACTATGCCCGTATTAGGATACTTCTAATTTACCGTTACTATATGCTTCTTTATTATATTTAATCTAACGCTAAAATAGGAGACCTAGTCCCTCTTAAAGACCCCCTACCTAATTTCTGGATTAAGGTAAAAGCCCCCTTAGAATACTTTGGCTAACTATTATAGTATAGCCTCTCTAATGGAATGAGAGATTTATACTATCCTGTAATTAAGAGTTAGGAGGGCTACTACGACCTTTATGGAGCGGTGAAGTACCTAGCGCTCCTCTACTACCTGGGAGAATAGATTACCTAATGGATCTTTAGTAATGCTAGTCTAGGAATAAGCTGTATTAAGCCTACTATAGTTAGAGCCTATGTCTCCGCAATTTGATCCTACTATATTAACGCTAATTATAATACCTCCGTCTTTAATAATCCTATTATTAAGAGGATTCTAAACGGTGTAATATCTATAAATCCCTCTACTACGGCTGAAAGATTGCTAATTACTAAAGACATTCTCGCCTAATTAGTTACCCTAAATGCCTAATCCGTTAAGGATTTTAACTTTAACGCCGCCGTTACTACGGCCTTTATGGGATTCCTTTATCTAGGCAAGATTACCTACACTAAGGCTTAGAAAGATAGCCACGCCTTCTCTACTATAAAATGTACCAGAAACGATATAACGCTAGTAGAGGACTATATAACATTATGTCTAAAGCGTAGTAAAATAGATATTAATTACTAAGGAGTTTTAATTATAATTACTGCTTTAGGGCAACCTAAATGCGCAGTTTGAGCTATAAAACACCTATTTAAAAATAACCCCTAACCTAGAAACGCCCCTCTCTTCTACTTAGAGAGATCGGCCTTTATAAGCTACGCGGTTAGAAATAAGCTAAAGTATAAAGTTGCCGCTCTTGGCCTCTACTTTAAGCTCTATAACGGACACTTGTTTTAAAAAGGCGCTGCTTAATATGCTTAAGATAATGGTTTTACGGACGGCTAAATATAGTAGCTAGGCCGGTGGTCCTTATAAGCGTTCTAGCTTTACTATTTATTATCCCTAAAAGACCTATTTTAGCTAAGTGTAAACTTCTAATATAGAACGCTAATACCGTTCTTATTATTACTCGCCTTAGATGTAATGGGCGAAGGTATTTAGGCACAACGGTGTATAGGAGTGCCTATTTTGGCACGCTAATATATTAACTTAAATCTCTCCTCCCCCCCTTTTTTCTTTTTTTTCCTTTTTCCCCTTACTCTACCTTATATGGTACGGGCGCTGCGCTTTTAGGTCTATGGGCATTACGTTTAGTTAAGGTAGGGCAATCCCCTATAAATAGCCTTGCGAATACACCTATTCTTAATTAATGCCTTTAAGCCCGTACCTACTAATTAGATTAATTCTTAATCCTCTTCTCCGTAAGCGTGTAAATAATAGATAGATATATCTATGTGGCTAAGCGAGTACTACAGTACCCCTGCATCTTAGTAACATTAATATTATTAATATTTACAAAATTGAGCCTTGCTTACTTGCTTTTCCCTTCCATCTATACCTTTTTTCTTTGGTTGCATATTTTAGGCTTTATAAATAGATACTGTAGCAATATGCTTGCGCACGGGTCTATGGGCATTACGTTTAGTTAAGGCAGGGCAATCCCCTACAAATGGCCTTATGAATACACCCATTCTTAATTGATGCCTTTAAGCCCGTACCCACCAATTAGATTAATTCTTAATCCTCTTCTCCGCAAGCGTGTAAATAATAGAAGTAGAACTTACCGTAACCAACCTGTAATAAAGCATCTGTAAAGAGATGGAATATGTCTTAATATAAGTTATCTAAAAAACGTATCCCATTGCTGATAATTAGAGACTCCCTTTATAATTAAAGGTCGTTTCTAACTTCTAAACTAAATCTCCTTGGTATATAGCGCTTTAAATGCGTAGGCTAATTCGTTATAAAGGTCTATAATGACCGCGAATATAACCTTCTAAGTTAAATAACTACTGCGCTCTATAAGAGCCGGCTAGATAGTTACTGTGCCTAGTAAAGAGAGAGAGAGCCATGGTAAAGCGCCGTATTAATTTAAATAAGCGCCTTCTCTTGCTTCTCCTCGGAGAGGCGGATTTCCATTAATGCCGTGTTAATTATATAGCCTAATACAATAACTTTGGTACCCTTTATATCCTTTAAGTTATTTTAAGGGACTCCTAATTTATCTGTAACTTTAATATACGTTTAGGCCGTATATGCGGCATTAGTGGCGTTCTAAATAATAAAGATAAAATTATTAAGATAGTGTTTAATTAGGAAGGCTAGTTTGGCAGCAAGTATTTAATATAAACCCTCCGTAAACAAATTAAATAGGAAGGGCGCTGTCCGAAGACCGAATAATAAGCAGCATTCCTTATACGTAATGCCCCTCCAGTAGAAGCCCATTAGGCGGCGTGATTAAATTGAAAGTGGTATATTCCAAAAGGCATCCTTTAAGTCTCTTTTAATTAATATACAGCCGCGGCTGGCCTTACGCACATATTTAAAAATAGCGCTAACTATAGTGTATTTAAGCGCGCCAAACTTAGGTAGGATATAATAGTTAACTAAGTCTCCTATAGGGGAAGAGAGATTATATATACGCCGCCATCTGCTATTACTTTTAGGTACTAGACCTAGAGGGGAAGTAATAATAGGATAAGGTGACTTAAATACGGCCAAGTGCTAAGTCTTTAGCTATCTTCTAAGAAATAATACCGGGGTCTTTAAAATAAGAGATCTGGTTCTTACAACTACGTACCTATAGGGAGAGATTAGAGCTAATCTTGCACCTAAAAGTAAGGATACCAACTAGGATTAAAAGGAGGTGCCCTAGGTAGTCTGCTAGAAGCGCGGCCTAGGCCTAAATCCGTAGTAGTGATGGCGAGTTAATAAGAGGGTTTGTCTGGATAAAGGGCATAAATTAAGGCGTTGTATTAGGGTGCGGAAGTTAAATCTCGGAGGCCGTTAATAGTCGGCTGCGGCCTATAAAAACACTATAAATTGCTAGGATATCGTCTGAATCCTCTACTTTAGGACTTAGGGATTGCTATAAAGCACACTTCCTACTAGAGGCTGAATGCTAGCTACCGCATTTGCTGCACCTATGCTCGAATTTACACGGATCTTTTAGGCAGGGCGTACCCTTGTTAAAGTTATTGCAAGTATTTAATACGAGAGGCGGCGAGGTATAAGTGTCGGTCCTAGGTCTTTTTCCGGTAGCGCCTTAAATAGTAAGTCCTTTCTTAAGCATTATAAAAGGCGTAGTAAAAGTGTATTAAAATAAATCGGGTATAGTCTAATTAGTAGGCTCTAATTAACTATAGTTTATAACAACCTAGTAGTATACTAAGGCCAGATTAAGTACCGCCCCTTTCTATATATAGAAACCTGAAAGAAATTAAATCTTATTTATAAAATATAGCATAGCGATATATAGGCCTGGGGGGCATTAGTAAAGTGATAAGACGATAATAATATAATTAGTAAAGCATTTAAAATAGATCTTAAAAGAATATAGTGGTTTTAAGTCGGCTTTTGGCGGGCTAGTCTCTAGCCAACTATTTTCTAGTGTAGTAATATTACCGCGGTGTTAATAGCGTGTATAGGACCGTAGTTTAGCAATATTATTGGGGTTAAAAGAGCCTTTCTATATAGCAAGAAGATCCTTTTTATAAAGACCTGGGATCTAGAGGGCAAGATCTTGTATAACTGGAGGAAGTTTAATAGATCTACCTTCGGGCGCCTTAGGTTCACCTTAACCTATAGTAGGAGCATTTAATCTAGCTATTATAGCCGCGTAAACTTCTGCCTGTCTTTTTATTTAAAGGCGATGTGCCTCTGCCTTACAAGCATCCTTATCTGCTAAGCTCCTAATCTGTGCTACGACAAGACGCGCGTTTAGGTCTTCTGTAAGTGTATAACGGGCTAGTAAGTTGCGGCGAGGGGCCGGAGGAGACGGGGTAGGCATTATATCTTTAGTAGCTGTAGCTTCAGAGTTACTACAAAGTAATTAATGCGGTGAGGTTAACGACTAACGACGTTAAGATCGGGTAGAAACCCTAGGGCGCTGCGTATTCGGAACGCGCGTAGATATTAAAAAGATTAGTACGCTAACGGCATAAGATTAAGCTATCTTAATTGATGATTAGGCCAATATTACGTTATGTGCGAGATAATAATAATGCAGTGGAGTAAACGATCTATCCGATGGAAGATAGAAGATACTTTATGCCAAGCGATGTATAGACACGTGACATCTATAACCTCCGTAACGCGGATATTGTTAAACAACGTAATAAACGTTAGAAATGTCCCTTAGACGTAATTCTAGTGGTAGCGTGGTTTTTAATAAGCGAAAATCCAGCCAATAAAATATTGGCAATAATTTGGATATAATTATTATAATAGAAATATACTTATTAAAAATAAATATTATATAAATTATTGGTATAGATTGGCAGTTTTATAATATAATCATATAACTTAAGCTATAGTTACGTAATAGCGCACCTTTATATAATCTTTTAACATTAACCCTTTACTTTAACTTTAACTTTACCTTACCAACAACAGCAACAATAATGTACGTATATTATCTAGAAAGATCATATAAAGCTAATATTAACTTAAGGCTCTCGTCCTCTATAACGCTGCCATCGCCGCTACTACCCTTACCGGCGCTAACGCCAACCCCGTCCTTATTATAGGACAGCAGCAATTGGCTCCCTAGTATTACAGTCCGCAGAGCTATACGTTACTAGCCCTTCTAGGGCAGGATATGGAGTTTATATAAGGCGCAATCTCCCCTTATTAGATAGCTTTGCACTAGCCTTCGTATATTAACGCCATCCTTATATAATCTTAGGGTCGGGTAGTAGGTAACCTATACGCTACGTACCTCGGCGCTCGCCTGGGCTACCGCCTGTTCCTATTATATTATTAGGTGCCTAGGTACTTTAGCAGAACATATAGGAATTATAAATGGCGTAATTATATATCCCGCTGCTCTGTACGAGGCAAGGATAAAGGTAATAACAGTGGACCTCTGCGCTTGCTATAAGCAAGGCTTAGTAGCAATAGTGGGGATAGTACGGCAGCGGCACCGTTATTAATTAACGGCGAGCCTAGGGCTATAGCCTAAAACGCAATTATCCTTGCATAAGGTACGTACAAACTTTTATTTAGTACATATTAGCATATACCTAGCTATTAAGATTATTAGCAGCACTTATATAAGACCTATAGCTTAACGTGCTATATAAGCTAGGTAGCCGTCTTATATAATAAAACCAAAACAGATTAGCATATATGTAGATAATTAAGATAGATACTATTAAAAGCTTTATATAAAAAATAAGTTAAATAACCTTAAGTAAGAGCTCAGTTCGCTACCACTATTTTAAATATTCTACTCTTTTAAGACTCTTAACACCTATTTATATCCTCTTCTATAAGATTATACGACACGCTCCTAAAAAAGATTGTTCTGATTTATTACTTATTACTAGAATTAATAGAATAGTAATAGCCAATAGTAATAGTCGTGGCTATTATACACGCTATTACTCTTAGCACTACTATTTAAGGGTAGAAAGCTTGCTAATTTAACTTAAAGGATTAATAATATAGTTGTTGTACTTGTCTTAGCTTTAAGGTTAAGTAAACTTATTAAGATCCTTAATAATTAGATCGTATAAATCTAATTCTTATTTAGTAGAGGCTTGCCTATATAGTGAAACTAATAGCTAGATAGAAAGAGTCTTAGGCCTAAAAGCTTGCGATTAGTAATCCTCCTAAAGTCCTTTAACCTTTTTAAGTGTAGCTTTCTACCACTTCTTTTCCTAATTTGCTTAGATATACCTTATATAACATTTAGGATAAAGAATAATTACCGCAGCATATAATGGGGATTTATTAGACTTTAGGTAGTATTTATTAAACACCTTCCATCTAATTTAAATCCTTTTACTAAAGTAGCTATTATTCTTATGGTGTTTCTATCGTACGATATTAGAAAAACTTTTAAAAGTAAAGAGAATTCTTATAAGACTTTACTTAAAATGCCTTATAAGAATATCCATTAAAAAAAGAACGCTTAAGATTATTGTATTATACCCTTAAGTTTCTAATATTACCCTCTTAAAGATCTAGAGGAAGTTATACGTTATATAAAGCGAAGTCTAATTCTATAGAGTTAAGAAATCTTCGCCTAAGGTCTTAGTATGCTTCTTTATATAAAGATTAATTACTAACTTATACTCTAAGGCAACCTAAAGCATCTAATGCTAGCTATTTTACCTTATACGATTATCTAATAGAATTCTTCTTTAAGTAAGAGTAGGGAAGTCGTTTGTACGGCTAGGTAAGCTTTAAGTGTATATAATAATATTATAGAGTTTACCTAGTGTACCAAGAGCTTAAAATCGGCTACTTTTAGAGTTTAGGTTAACTTAAAGTCCTCTTTTATCTTTAATGTTATATAATATAAGCTTATCTTCTTAAATTAAGCCTTAAAAGAGGAAGGCCTTAATAGCAAGGTAGATAATATGGCTATTATACCGGATTTGTTAGTATATGGATTTCCACTCTATGTTATATTCTTCTTAAAGATACTTTTAGATCGTACGATATAGGATGTTATTTATAAATATATTATTAGCGATAATAGTACTAAGTCTTTATATAATACCATAGTCCTAAATTATTAGAAGCAGCGTTTAGAACTAATCCTCTCTACTATATAATAGAGTTGTACAAAGCGTAAGAAGGCCTCTTTTAAATTTTTTATTTTGATCCACAAAGTATGCGCAAACCCTAAAAAGCTTCACCACACATGCAACCTTACCAAAAGGTGGCGCCGCACTTCAAAACTTACGCATACCCATCTCACCATCAAAAACAATCGATTTCCTAACTTTCAAGACCCAATTCTCACTGCCTAGCGAGCTAGAGGTGGATTTATTTGTCATTTTACCCCCTTTCCCCTAGTAGAAAATTCTTCTTAGGGGTGGTCCTAGCTTATAAGCGAGGCACGGACAGGAACACCAAAACTACGACTACTACTACGAATACCAATAGGGGCTAGTCT
>Ga0307515_10004510_pt1 | contig 28802 bp, 21 predicted proteins | sample 17_EM_MG_FD_194513 | JGI IMG/M metagenome (GOLD analysis project Ga0307515, IMG submission 194513) | Populus trichocarpa ectomycorrhiza microbial communities from riparian zone in the Pacific Northwest, United States - 17_EM | ecosystem: Host-associated > Plants > Roots > Unclassified | place... | reverse complement strand
AATCGTCAAAAAAAGAAGTTTGATGATCAAATTAAAAAGATAAAATTTTTTGCACAGTCCATCCATGATAATGTACGAGAGGATAAACAGTGAAAAACTCCCACGTATTTTTATTTTTTTTGTTTACACTGCTGGCAGCTTATATGGAGGGCTGTTTTGGGTCAATTTGCAATTTGGTTGTTGAAGAAATTTCCAGACACTCATTTGTGCCATTTTTTTTTATTTACTATATTTATTTTGAAAAAAAATCTTATCAAACTTTAAAAATTCTGAAACTTTAACCTAAATTAAAAAAATATTTTAGAAGACTCCACACAAAATTTCAACTTAATTTGACGATCAAATTGAAAGTTACATGTTACAACGTAAAACTAGTTGGTTTGTGATTTTTCATCAAAAATCTAAATTTTCTTATTTTATTATTGCATAAATCATATCAATTATTTTACTCAATTCTAAAGATAATTTTCTTATCTTAAATGTATTTATTTTTTATTTTTACCATTTATTTTCTTTATAGACTTATTACCATTCCCTGGTAATGTTACCGATGTTTTTTAACCGGGGTTTACAATTAAATCTAAAAAATATTAAGATACCAAAATTGTATAATTCATATTATTTTTGAAGTTTGAGGATAAAGATGATTTTTTCAAAACTTATAGCACGCTATTTATGTTTTGCGCTCATTTTATTTTGGTCCATCTTCTTTCAATCCCACCCTATCATAATAAATCAAAATTAATTGGTTTTTAATTATAATTAAATCGTAAAAAAAATTTTAAGAATCAAATTAAAAAAATTTAAAAAATATTTTTTAAAATTTATTCTTAACATTAATATATCAAAACAACATGAAAAAACAAAAAGAAATTTAAAGAAATTAATTAAAAAATTTCGATTTTTTTAAAATAATTTTAAAATATAAAAACAAACATGCGCTTCCGTTGAGAATTGTGTTACTGTAGTGACACATGACATTTAGCGAGTCCTAAACACTAAACAGGCTTTCAAGATCCACACACCACCCAATGTTATAGACCTCTCCTGCTACCTTCAGTGACAGCGGACACCATTTCTTACCACTCAACTTCTATATTTTCCATCTGACCCTATAGATCATCTTTCTTGTCTTCTATTTCAGCAATGAAATGGCTAAAAATCCGTACCCTGCTTCTCCTCTCAGCCATTTTTCGTGTTATTCTAATTGTGTACGGAGAGTGGCAAGATACCCACATGGAAGTTAGGTACACAGATGTAGATTACCTTGTATTTTCTGATGCTGCTTCATTAATGGCTAATGGTGAATCTCCTTATAAAAGAACTACCTATAGATACTCACCTTTGCTTGCCTTTTTATTGACACCCAATTCTTTTATTCATCGTTCTTGGGGCAAATTCATCTTCTCTGCTGCAGGTAAAGTGAAAAAGTTTCAAACTTTGAATTGGTTTACCGTGGTTTTCTTGATTGGATTTTGGTTTCGAAAGCTGGGTTCGTTTTAGTTAATAGTTTTATGCAAAAGATTCGAACTTTGAAATGATCTCGCGTGTTTTTCTAGCTTGGATTTTGGTTTTAAACGTTGGGTTCTTTTTAAATTATAGCTTTATGTTATTTGATTTTACAGATTTATTTGTGGGGTCATTTATTCAGTACATTTTGAAGAAACGTGAGGTCTCTGAGGATATGTGTTTGTATTCTGCAATGGTATGGCTGCTGAATCCATTTACCTTCACCATTGGAACCCGTGGGAACTGCGAGCCTATCGTGTGTGCCATGATTTTATGGATCATTATCTGTCTTATCAATGGTATATTTCTACTTCTTTCTATGTATTCTTGTTGAAAAATGGATAATGTATAGTGGTTTCTCTTGGGATAGATGTAACCTGTTTATTGTATGTGTTTCTAGCTGATACTTCTAAGTGGGTTCAATTCAACTATCGTCTATCTATCAATCTGTTTCGTGAAATTGTGATTCAATTTGAGGTATGAAATGTGAGAGACAACTCCTTGTCGCCTACTTTTGATGGCTTGATTGTTCTAACTACTATTGGAGAGATTAGGGGCAATAGGTTACGAAAACTAAACAAAATGCCAAATAATAGTGATATGTGGTTTGGTTTGCTAGATTCTTTTTAGGGAGTGCTCTGCTCACTCTGAAGTGCTAACTTTTCCTTTTTCAACAGCTAACACGACGATTCTTTACCCAGCTCTTATTTTTTCAGAAGTGAAGGTTTTTTAAGATATAAATGCTTTAATGTACACATATAGATGCTAAAGAAAATGCCAATTGATAGTGATATGTTGTCTGTTTTGCTAGATTCTTTGTAGTGTTTTAGGGTGTGCTCTGCTCACTCTGAAGTGCTAACTTCTCATTTTTTGTCAACTGCTAACATGACCATTCTTTACCCAGCTTCCCCCCCCCAGAGTCTTAAGATATAAATGCTTTAATGTTGGCATATAGAAAAATTAGATTGTTAGGCTCCTCTCCATTTCTTTTTTTCCTGCACATAAGGGAGGGGGAGGCAATGTTTCGTGATGTTTTCCGTGATTGGTATTTGCACGGTGCAAGCACATCTAGATATCCAATTCTCTTGATACCATGCTATTTTCTGTTGTGCAGGTAATGTTGTCCAAGCTGCATTTTGGTATGGATTGGTTGTCCATTTCAGGATTTATCCCATAATCTATGCTCTTCCTATAGTTCTGGTTCTTGATCCGCATTCCTTCCAATCTGGTCAGAAGCCACGTCTTGTGAATTGGAAATCTAGTCAAGATAATGCGTCTCACGGTCGCAAAGAAGTATCTGAAGTATATGGTGTATGGACTGCATTGAAAACCATATTTACAAGAGGGAGAATTATGTTTGCAATGGTCTCGGGATCTGTTTTCATGCTATGTACTGGTCTTTTCTTCTATTTATACAGATGGGAGTTTTTAAATGAGGCGTTGCTGTACCATCTCACTCGTACAGATCCAAGACATAATTTTTCCATCTATTTCTATCACATATATCTCCATGTTGAACATGAATTTTCAGTAGTGGAGAAGCTCATCTCTTTTTTGCCCCAATTGATAGTGCAGCTGGTTCTTATTATTCGCTTTGCTCAAGACCTTCCGTTCTGCCTTTTCTTGCAGACAGTGGCTTTTGTGGCATTCAATAAGGTTCGTTTCAGTCACTTATTGCAACTTTACTGAACTTCCATTTGCTATGTTTATCATCCATTAAGTACCAGAACACATGATTTGCAAGCTTCGTTTCTTTTAATTGTTTGTCGAACAAGCTTTCCGTTTATTTATCTGTTTATCTTCATGGCCCTCTCTGTGGGGTAAATCAAGTTTCTGGTGACAACAACACTCATCAAATTTTCTTAGAATCATGTTTTTATTAGTATTTAAAGAAAAAAAATACGGTTCCATATTTGATTTAAGTCACATTTATGTTGGTTGACAGGTAATTACCGCACAGTACTTTGTATGGTTTTTTTGCTTGTTGCCTCTAATACTGCCATGGAGCAAAATGAAGCTGAAGTGGGAAGGCTTAAGTTGTGTACTTCTATGGATGGGAGCTCAGACCCATTGGTTGTTGTGGGGTTATTTACTTGAATTTAAGGGGAAAAATGTTTTCCTCCAGCTTTGGTTGGCAGGCTTAGTGTTTCTGGCTGCCAATTCTTTTCTTCTGATCATGTTCATCCGGCACCACAAATACTCTCCCGTATTCAAACAGTTTGCGCCAGCAACTTCAGGGAATAGAGATAAATCTGAGTGATTGAACCTATGATTAATCGACATTCTGGATCCTTTTAGATGCATCGATCTGATATTGCTTTCAGATGCTTGTATAGTTCCAAAGTAAGAGGAAAATTGACATCAATCTTGCCTTTTTAATGATGTTTCACTTGCTAGAATTTGACCGATACATATGACTCTAGCAAAGATCATCTGATGGAGTTAGTGTCTTTCTTACATTGTATGAGTGCTTGAGATGTTAATTGTTTTCATGGCAACGCCAAATAGTGCCAATGCAAATTAACGCTTACAAAATTTTGGAGAGATGATGATTTTGGGCGTATTCATTGTCTCAATTTTTTGTTCTTTGTATGTTGTGTGGGAAAACATTCTGTTTCCTTTTCTTTAGAAGTTTTATGCTATATATATATATATATATATATATATATATATATCAATGTTCGATGGAACATGTTGACATGAAAATTTGCTCACCTTTGCTGAATTAAACTGGTAACGGTGTTTGATTAGAAACAAAACAATGGATGTAGAATAAATATTTTTAAGTATAAAAATTCGTTCAAAAATCATATATAAATTTATTTTATATTTACTTTTCTAACCAAATGTGTTTTATGGTTTTTTTTTTTGTCTCTGGCGTAATTTTGGGGACATCCTTGAAGCAAACAAGATAAACAGTTTCGTTAGTACTGAGCTAAGTGGAACAAATTTTCAAATCAACAGCACAAGGAGAAAGTATGGATCAAGCATGACAAGAAAAAATTTGGAGAGAGACGTTGGGAGAAAAAGAGTTTTTATCCTGGTATCACACGGCCTTGTAAATTTTCAATTTGAACGAAGAACAAGTATTCTTGCTGGACTAGAGAACTGCATCACAATATGAGAAATTAGAGCACGGTTATTTTTGTATTTCAAATGATAAAGATCAGAAGATCACATTGATGAAGATGTTCTGCATAGAAGATCAGGAAATTGATGAAGATGTTCTGCATAGAAGATCAGGACAGCATGGGATAGCAGAGTTGGAAAAAACATATAGTGATTCCAAGCTTAATAGAATCAGTATAAAGGGATTCAATTATTATTAATAATTATTCAATATAAAAATGAGCTGTACATCAAATATTTTCCATCAAAACCTCCTCCACCTGTGGTGCACCTTGACCAGCTGCAGACAAGTTTCTCTTTCAATTAATCGCAAGTCCCAATGCAGCATTGCGCATCCCAAATCTAAACCTCCATTGCAGCTACTGTGCATGCAACGACAGTGGATGTGTTTTTGTCCACGGTATCCGACATAGAACGCTTAGCTACTGGCATGCACCACCTTGTGCATATTTCCAAAAGTAGCGTGGCCAATAGCAAAGTTAGTATTACACCACTGTAGGCCAGCCTCCAAAATTTTGCAGCGTGCAATATGTCAAATCCTTTGTATATGTTGAATATGCCTAGGATAAGTGTTGAGCAACCCGCAAGCAAGTGAAACCAGTTGAAGAAGGGGCGATACTTGCTGTCTTTGTCAGGTCTGACCAGACCACCAAACACCTGTGCTGTTGCAAGGCAGAAGAGGACAATGCCGATGATTTTGTGAGAGCTATGTTCAATTCCATGAGACCTTGCGCCAAGAAATATCCCACTCCCAAATCCAGCTAGACCACCAAGAATATAGGCCAGCAGTTGACAACTAACATGCAAGTAGAACCATAAAGGGTTTGCAGATTCGAACCTTTTCAAGTATCTTGCAATGACGGCCCCTATAGGCATTAGAATACCCCAGCTTACTGTGTTCAATATTCCATGGATATTTCTCAGTGTGCTTGAAGAACTTCTTGTCGTTGTAATCCTTCCGGAAAGGAAGTCCAAACTCCCCATGGATTTAACATTGGGACTGGATGGAGCAACACTATGCATCATTGGAGTGTTTTCAGACATTGGACCTACTTGCCAGAGATGATTGACTGTACTGATGTTTCCATGGAGCTCTAAACTTGCATAGATTATCATCTCATTGTTCTGATTAGTAGCAGACAAGTCCAAGACAGGAAAGCTAAGATTTCCTTGTTCCAATCGCGTTCCATAACTTGTTATCGGCGAAGTATAAACTGCAAGTCCTCCATCCGTTCTCGGAAAAGAAACGATCGCTTGCGAACCAACCATCCCTCCTGAAGTTGGATTGATAGCCCAAGCAATCCATCTGCGATCAGTCACACCAGTATGCCTGAAGGCAACATCAACTCTGTTGGATGATGGATGGTAGTTCCAGTGAAGAGAGGAACTCAAAACAGGCAAATCGCTGCAAGAAGAGAACTGTTTGTTGTTCGAAAATTTGTAGGTTGCGCATGGTTGTTGCTGTGCTATGCATGACAGCATACAAAAAGCAAGAAAGATGGCCATCGGAAAAATCACATAACGAGCCATGTTTGTGCAGCAAAAGGGCTTGGGAGAAGAGAGATCGCTGATGACCAGAGACTACAGAACACGGCAAAGGAATCGATGGATGTTTTTGGATTGAGAATTGTAAGGCTGGCTGAGTGAATATATATAGGGATCTTGGCTTCCGTTTGTGACTCGGAAAATATAAAAATCCTAATGTAAGAGGGAAAACAACAATACGGGCCAGTCTTCTATGACATTTACAAGACCAAGCCCAATACCAAGACCAAGAAAAAGCCCAGTACAAAGACAAAGCCCAAGACAAACGAGCTGGCCTGTCTTTGTACGGAGTCAAGAGTTCGATCTGCTTTCTTCTTGGGCTGCTGCTCCCTTGACACAGCTGCTTCCCTCTCTTTCCTTCAACTGCACTCACCGCACCAAAATCACTTGCCAGTACTAAAGTACAGTGCGGTTCGTGATTTTTAGGCTTTCAGTGTAGTTAAACTCTTCAACATGGTAACGATTTCTTCTTCTTTTTCCTGTCATTAAATCTGTGCATTTTTAATTTCTTTTTGGTGTAGTTTTTGACATTTTTGTTAGGGTTTCAGTTTCATATTTTTTTGAAATTTAATCAACTTTTGATCTCAATTTAAATGGTCAAATAGAGAATAATCGGTAACCTAATTGTGATTTTAGTCGTTAATTTTAGTTACAGGTTTTACAAAATTTCAAAATTTTGAGGACTTTACTCACTCTTGTTGATTTTTAATAAATATTATACTGTCGTTTCCTTTTTGTTTTCTATTTGAATGATGGTTTATGGTGGTTTTATTTTTATGCTTCTTAGGAAGAATTCAGGAGGGCTATATTGCAGCCTGGGCCAGTTGAAACTTTTGCTCTTAAGACTGTTCAAGAATTTATTAAACCTCAGGTGATTTATCAATCTTTTTATTTATTTCAATATGGATAGACTAATAAATTTGGAATCTTTTTGTTTTTGGTTTTGACGCGTGAATGCGTATTAATTCTTAATTGAATGATGATTTTAGAAGCAAACTAAATTGGTGCAAGATGAGAATCAATTGTTGGAGAATATGCTGCGGACGTTGCTTCAGGAGCTTGTAGTATGTTCTTTTATATACAGATATAGGCATAATTGTGATTTTCTTTTCTTGTTGCTTGTTTCTGTTTGTTGAGCTGAGAGATTTTGCCTTTGTTTTTGCTGCAGTCTTCTGCTGCACAGTCGGGGGAGGAAATTATGTTGTCTGGGAAGTCAATTGATGATGAAGAAAACTCTCAGGGTCAAATTCCTCGTTTACTAGGTACATGTCAAGCTAATTGTTATTTAGTCCCTCTATGTGTGAGTGTGCACGGGCATGCCCGAGATTCTGAATTATGTTGTTCTTAATTTGGTAAAGTATTTTACAAGGATCAAAGTCGTGGAAGATGGATATTAATAAAAAGTATGTGATTTCATTGCCTTTTTGGTCTCACTTTTTTCAGTAGTAGGAAATCTTTTTGAGCTGGGAGGATTGAGCATTCCCCTTTGGATGCAGAATATTACATAAATACCTGAAAATTGGTTTTGTGAGAGCTTTCTTATTGTGTTGGCTTGCTCTGGTTTAGTTGATTGAGAGAATTCATGCAAAATAGAATTGCTTAGTTCCGCAAGAGGTTTTTTTCTCTTATCAGTTTTTTCCCTCTTAGACTTGTAAGAAATTGTGGAATTCGCTGTACTTTATTCAGGAATGGGTCTAAGGCAAAAATTGATCTATGTCCAGCTGACTTACAAATTTGGTGTTTCATTTTGGATTGTCTTTGAACAGCCAAACCAAACAAGAGTAGTCACATAGCTGAACACATATCTACACAGTATACAAATGTATGAAGCTATCGGAGTGCTGGTTGATATAAATTTTTGTCTTTTCTTTATAGAAATTTAATGATTTTAAAATGTAATTTGGTAAACAAAACTTGTACAAAATTGCTCCCACACTAGGTTTTGATGATGGAGCGTGAAAGAGTTTTGCAAATCCTTAAAACTGTCATCTTTGTGACGTTCAGATCAACTTTGAGTTAATTTGACTTGTCTCATTCAGTTCTCTAACTATTGCTTGGATTGTGAAAGGATTGATGCAAGAGCTATAGACTCCTGAAGTGCAAATGTTTTAGAAACTCCCTCTTTAGCAAACTATTCTTTTTCCGGGACGAGACTCCTAGAAGTTGTCTGAATTTGTAAATGATTTCTGTAGTGAGTGACCAAGTATCCTACCTGGTGATGGCTTAGTCTTTTTATTTATAATTGTATATTTTAATCAATCTGAAGGACTTCTTTTGGTGGACTTGAATAGAGCTTGAACCAATGATGTAGATGTTTCATTACTTTTTATTGGGTCTCTGATTCTTGTGGCAGCACCAAGTTGTTTATCTTTTGCACATATCTTATTATCTCATTATTACATTTCAAAGTTCAAACTTCTTTTTGGTGCTGCCAGATGCTGTTCTATATCTATGTGAGAGAGAACATATTGAGGGTGGTATGATATTCCAGTTGTTGGAAGATTTGACCGAAATGTCTACAATGAGAAATTGCAAGGATATTTTTGGTTACATAGAGAGTAAGCAAGATATACTTGGAAAGGTATATGCTTTCAAATTGTTCCAAATTTTTGTTTATCTTCTTATCCATGCCATGATATTGACTAGACTCTCCAACACCAGTCCCGCATATTCTATCACGACTAACAGTTGTGTTTGTTTTGATGGTCGCTTTGCATATAGCAAGAACTTTTTGCTCGTGGAAAACTTGTAATGTTGAGAACATGCAATCAACTTCTCCGTCGCCTTTCAAAGGTAGTTTGGTCCATCAATATATATAATGCATACATAAGCCTAATTCTTGCACACAAACTTATACCAACAAAAGAATTTGTATTGGTTTGGCCTGATCACGTTAGAGAGTAAAAGCTGTTTATTATGAATCTTGGATGAAGATTTACAACTGTTCTCTTTATTTCACTTAAAAGAATGTGTCCAACAGTGATTTTCAGGTAACGTTAATTGTGGATTTAGCTCTTTATTCAGTTCTTTATTCTTGGTGGGGTTAAGTTATTTTAGATGATCTTTGTAGGTTGGAATTTCATAATGAAGCAAACAGAAGAATGCTCATCCATAGCAATTTGAACAACAAAGTCAGATTTGCCTTTGTCTGAATTAAAATAATACAATTATAAATTCTTCTTTTAATTGTTTTCCCTTCTCCCTTTTTTTTTTTTTTCGGTTAAAGGAAAATTTGATAGGGGCTACTACCTACTGTCTCCTTAATGTTTGATTCTAACATATTAACTTTACAGGCAAATGATGTCGTGTTTTGTGGACGAATTCTTATGTTTCTGGCACACTTTTTTCCACTATCTGAGCGCTCAGGTATGTATTTATTTTCAGCTCTTGTATTTTGATAGAGATTGCTTTCGTTGGATTAATATGTTACTTTGGTTTGCTTAATGGCTGCAGCTGTAAACATTAAAGGAGTTTTCAACACATCAAATGAGACTAAATATGAGAAAGAGCCACCAGCTGGTACATCTTAGCTACAGAAAACTTCAGTGAACTTTGTATTGACTTGTGCTGTCCGTTACCTCTAACTTTATTGTGGGATTGTATGTGCTACTCTTTGGCCCTTTTTTGCAGCCATTTCTCTTGACTTCAACTTCTATAAAACCTTGTGGAGTTTACAGGTAGACCTTGCCTCTACAATCATTGTTAGTTTAGAAAAGGATTGCATTCTCTTTTACCAAAACACATGCTTAACATATTCTGTCAAAACTCTATTACAAAATCTGGGGGTATTTATGTGAGAAACTACTTATCCATGATAATTGATTCAAAGAGGAAACACAATCATGCATTTAGCTCCTTCTTATGGGGAAAAGAAATAAAATATGCAAGGAAAACAGAAAATTTTAAATTATTTTAATTTGACCTTTTATTCTGTATATCTTAGTTTTTCTTATAAATCTTGTCTATTTAAGAATTTTCTTATGTAGGAATCTTAATACTATTAGAGATTTGTGGTTTATTGAGGAAATTAGAAAATTAATTAAGAGTTCTCTACTATGTTCGGTTTGCTTTTCTTATTTGACTTTCCTTTTTTTCTCTTGCTTAGAACTATTAGGATTTTGGTGCCCCTAAAAGGATGACCTATTTTATTTTATCATTAGGAGTTTGATAGCTGTATTCCTTTCTCTCTAAGTGATGTTTTCTTCTGTTTCACTGCTACTTGATCTAATTACTCTGATGAATTTGTCTGCTTGTATTTTCAGGAGTACTTCTGTGACCCTTCCCTTACTCTTTCTCCTATCAAGTGGCAAAAGTTCTCATCGAGTTTGATGGTGACTTTTATCTTTCAATGAGTTTTATGTTTTGCCTTTTATTATACCAAATTTATTACCTTTACAATGAAGATTTTTTAATTTTTGAGATATATAGGTTGTCTTGAATACCTTCGAAGCTCAGCCTTTGAGTGAGGAAGAAGGAGATGCTAACAATTTGGAGGAAGAGGCAGCAGCATTTAACATAAAGTATCTCACAAGCAGTAAACTGATGGGTTTAGAGGTGACTGGTGTTGGAAACCGCTGCTGAACAATTTATAAAGAACATCCTGATCTAATGTTTAGCTTATCACTTTTTTTTATTTAATTTTCCAGTTAAAAGATCCTAGTTTTCGCCGCCATGTTCTTGTGCAGTGTCTCATACTGTTTGACTACCTTAAGGTAATTACTGCTGGATTATCTAATTAAAGCCTTTTGTGTGCTTCTCATTTCTTTATTTAATCTGTTGTCTTCTTTTTCTACACTTGTATTCTTCACTAATTGATGAACTCTTTTTTTTTTTGCAGGCTCCTGGAAAGAATGACAAAGATTTAACATCTGAAAGCATGGTTAGTGCTGTTTCATTATTGATTTTGTAAGTTATACAACAATATGCAAATTATTTGCACACATGCACATGAATTGGATGTTTGTGTGCTCACGCATGCAAGATTGATTCATGCTTGTGTTTTGCCCACTATTTATTTTCATCATTGAAGTTCTGATATATGCACTTGTTTGAATATTAGGTTTCCAGAACATTCTGAAAGCATGAGTTTGATGCTGTTGCATTTCATCAAATTCTCTTGAGATTTCTAGCATCAACGTCCCAAAAAAGTTGAAACATTGAGGGCTTCATGCATGTGTTACTCTTCTCATAGCATATGTTTGAACTGTTTGGCAAGGATGAAATTCTGGAAAGTATCCATTTTTTCTTTATCTTTGCTTTTGTGAAGTTATTAAAGCTTACATGTGGCAGATTCTAGATGTGTAAAGGCATTGCATTGTGCATGTACTTGATAAAATGGGTAATTAGGGAGACTTAGGTGAAATATGAATGTTTTTCTCTATCCATTGCTCCCTTTTTAGGAACCTTTTTTAAGGGAAACAAAAACATATTACCAGCATTAAATTCCTGCTTGTATATTTCTTTACAGACAATATGCACTTTGAAATCCACATTGCTTTGATAATTCAAAACCAAACGAAGAGAATGAGTAGTGCAACCATAACAACAATCTGAGTAACTCTTGATTACACATCAAGGATGATAATGAGAATGTGAAATGACAATCTTACCATGATAGTTAAATAGCATAATTAACATAACTAATCAAGCTGAGCATTTACATTCTACTAATCACAATAAAAGCAAGAATGCTTCCATGGCGAGGTAACAGGTGGTTTGCAAGCAAACTTCTCCATGCACTTCATGTTTGTAAGAACAAAATTGAGAGTGACATTACCTTCGCATGGCATATAAAGAGAGGAGCGTGTCTCATTCTCAATTATGATTAATAATTTAAAGAAAGAGAGAGAAAGAAGAGAGGGGACTCCAAATTTGTTATATAAAAGTGCACAAGCTGTGCTTGAAGAAAACTCCTAAGGTAAGAGTAGCAATAAAATATATGAAATAAGAGAATGGCTTGGCACATCTTGAGAAAACTTGGGTCGATGCCTTCAATTGAAACAGATTGGTGACACAAGCTTTGAGGCAGAGACCTGCTCGATTTCAACTTTATGTGCTTGCAATATAGGCATGTTCCTGCCACATGCATTCTCTTGCATTAAGAATGCCCGGTTCTCCTCACAAACCTCTTGCTGATTCTTTCTGCTCTTTACTCGTACATAATTGGTGCACAACACTACCGCACCATGTGCTCCGAAGAACCTGCATTGTTCTGCAGTCTGTATATAAGATCATCGTGCTTTCTGTCCCTCTTCTCCTTGTGCTCTTCCCTTTGAGAGAAAAGGAACTGCTTCATCAAGAACTCCACCCTCCTTGTACAATGTTATATCATTTGTATTCTTGTCTACTTGACTAGAATTATGTATTATTTTTTACTTGTGAATAATGCATATATGGGATGGATAGAATGACATGATTGTTATGACTGTCTTCGTTCTGCTTGTTCCAGAAAGAAGAAATAAGATCTCGTGAGGAGCATGTTAAAAAATTACTTGAAATGACTCCACCTAAAGGGAAAGATTTTCTTCACATGGTTGAGCATATACTAGAACGTGAAAAGAATTGGGTAAGAATATGCTTATTATGTCTCTCTCCCTTTATAGATATCAGATATGCATATCTGTAGCTTATGTTGTGAGATGACCTTTGTTTAGAATAATAACAGTTTTCATTCTTTTAGTTGTGGTGGAAACGTGATGGTTGCCCTCCATTTGAAAAACAGCCAATAGAGAATAAAACAGTCCAAGATGGAGGTAAAAAACGGTATGCAAGTTGGCTGCTTCATTTTTCCTTTCATGCTTGACACTTATACTTTTAGGAATGTGCTCTAAGAAGGATGCTGAAGACAATAGGATAGCAAGCCACTTGATTAGCATTCTGCTGCCCTTCAGAATATTCAAGTGGTTATGCATGGGCTATTTTTTATTGGATACATATAATTGGTTATAAAGCCGCATCTGCATAATGAAATAATTAGCTAAAGCTTATAACTTTGAAAACTAAACAGCTAATATGAATTCACAAGCTCTGATATGTGGTTCAATATGAAAGTCATTTTGCAGTGGTCTACATTGAAATTTTTTATGGTTGATAAAGTTGTAAACACCTCTAATCCTACTTATTTACACCTAGCTTTCTTTTGCGGATTACAATGTTTTTTTTTAAAGAAAAAACAGTGGAAATGTAGTTTTATAATTGCCTACTCATAATCTCAACCAGAAGTTTGTCTTTTGACCAAGAAAATGAGGGGAAATGTGTGCACAGTGAAACACATTGAGCCCTGCAATGGCATCAATTACATTGATGGCCCTCCAACTCATTATTTGAAAATCAAATTTAGGACTCCTGTAATTTTTTTCCCCATTGTATACTTCTTCACCCCTGATGGTTATTTTACATTTCTGTTCAAAGTTTTCATCTATTATTCTGAAACATGTGTGCTCTTCTTAATCCCCCAGTAGGCCAAGGTGGAGGCTAGGAAATAAAGAACTCTCTCAATTGTGGAAGTGGGCAGATCAGAATCCGGTTGGTCTTATTCACTGATTGAGTTGATGTTTACAATATGCAAATGATTTGTCATATGACCGTCTCCTTGTCCTGTCATGTTTCATTCAACAGCAAAACTCATTGCATTGTGTTCTCGGTATATTGCATTACTGAATTTTTTAATTTATGGCATGATAAATTATATGGATATTTGTGGTCAAAATGCCAAAAAAGCTCATAATGGTGTGATTGCCCAAATAATTTATAGTTTTCTTTCCTGTTCTTTTGTGATGTTATTTGATATTGTGCTTGTTCAATACTTCTAGATCATCAACTTAATACAGGTTCTTTTTTTTAACTTCTCCAGAATGCATTGACTGATCCTCAACGTGTTCGTACTCCTGCTATCACAGATTACTGGAAACCATTGGCAGAAGATGTAAGCACCCTAATAGGCCTTTCCAAGTTAAATTAATAACCTGATATTTATTTTTACTTTTCTTTTATACAGATTTTGACATGTCAGCTATCTGAATAAGTTTGTTTATTTACTGAATTTATAGATGGATCCATCAGCTGGAATAGATGCTGAATATCACCACAAGAATAACCGGGTATGTTTTAGCTCATAAAATTGATGTTAGAACATCATTTTTTTTTCTTTGGATAAAACAGAACTTTTTATTCCATATTTATGGTGGTACTGAGTCGTTTTACTTTTTCTATCATTGTGGTTAGCTACAAGTAATAATATTAAATGTTACTATCTGATATCACTTGTAACGTGGTAATTAATTTTGGAATATATTGTTCTTGGGGCTGAAAAAATAAATTTCTTGAAGATTAAGGGAATCGGTGTAGAAGTTTGATATGGAAACGATTGAAAAGTAAACTATTCTATAAATTCTGGGGAGCATGAAAGACAATATAAATTGCATAATGGGATATAAATAAGGGTGTTAGGATGTTAAAGGGATGTTCTTTGAGGAATACTGACCACCTAAACTAGAAGACAATAATGGGTAGCTAGAGAGGTCTATCATGGATTGAAAAATGAAAAGAGGGAGGGAGGGATAAAAGATTTGCGGTATTTTGACTTGAACCTTATTTGATTATGGTCAGTTAATTCATATCTTGGAGGGACATTTGCCTGTGCTGCTAAAGGATCCAAGGAGTGGTATCATGATTGGTGTCTTGCCTGTTGCGCCTGACAATTAGGACACTCATGGTCTTGTGACTAACACATCTTTTTAGTTTCCCCTTAAAAGTGAATACATGGACTCGAGTATAAATGCTCCAATAATTTAGTGAAGAGCTGTTTTGTTGGTATCAATCATCCAGCTTAATAAAAGTAAATACATGTGCATGGAATCTGTATAAACGTTGGATCATCCACATCTGCTCTGAGCTTTATGGTCAATTGAGTTGCATGTGGCTCCAAGGTTAGTCATGTTAATAAATCATATGATATCTATTTTTTGAGATATGGACGGGAATGATGGGATAAAGTCATGGATGACCCAAAATTCTTATACTTGCCCAAGTTGTGATGTGTTGAATTTTATGTCAAAGTAGGAACTTAGTGTGATCTGCTAGCAATAAGCACACACTTCACTGCTCATTTTAGCTCCTCTTAAAGGTAAACTGTGTTGCTGCAAGTTGAATTGTTGTGACGAGTAGTGTGGATTACTGGCCGCAAAAATTATAATTACTTCTGTTTTCCCAGGTTTATTGCTGGAAAGGTCTTCGTTTCTCTGCTCGGCAGGATTTGGATGGTTTCTCTCGAGTATGATCGCAACCAATGTTTCTAATGTATTTTTTTTTTCATAAAATCTATTGGCTAACAGAATCTATGTGAATTTTGTTGCAGTTTACTGACCATGGTATTGAAGGAGTTGTTCCTTTAGAACTCTTGCCACCAGATGTCCGGTCCAAATACCAAGCTAAACCTAATGACAGGTCTAAACGTGCCAAAAAGGATGAGCCAAAGGGTGCTTTACATCAAGTGGAAGATAATCAGGTATCTGTCTTTAACATAAGCTCCCTAGTTCCATATGGAAATGTGAATTTGTAACAATTTATTTGAACTAGTTTATCTTAATATAAATAAAAGGTTTTTTTTGGCTTGCAATCATTTGAGAGAATTGATTTGAGTTGTTGGGGTTCCAAATAGATTGTTTTAACTGCTTGAAGCTTGAGTGTCTGTCTGTCTAAAAAATTGCAGCTTCCTAATGAAATTATAGATTCCTATTTATAACCTGCAATAGGCTGACTTTTTGGAAACCGGACCCACTCAATATTTTTCATCTGATAAAACTAAATTATTTCATAAATTATACATGGGCATCAAACATGTGATGATTGACAGAGATGGGTTGACTGTTCTAGTTTTCAGCACGTTGCTTACTGCCACAATAGGGTGTCTCATGTTGCAAGGGAATCTTATTAATCAGATTCTGGCACTTGGCCTACTCTTTGATGACATGAGATGAGGTTTTTGGAACAAACTAGGACTGTAGAAAGCTCAAATAATACAGAGAATTACAGGCAGTCTCAAACATCGATTTTTACTGCACTTTGCAGTTTAAAAGTTCACGAGTGAAATCTGAGATGTTCAGAATGTAAAAGATGGCTACCAGTAAATCTCAACTCGTGAGATGTGGTAAATTAGAGGATGCTAGGGGCTTTATGTATTGGTAATCTCTACAAATGTGTTAGGACACTGTTTTCTGGTCTTTAAGCAAGTGTCTTTTGCTAGATATCAACACCTGCAAGCGAGATTGACGGTGAAGGAATTAGAATTGATCTTGAAGCCTCTGCTGCACCAATGGACACTGATGTCACAGCCACAACTGGCAGTATTTCACAAAGCGGCACTCCAACACCAGATGAACATCAAAAGCAAGGCTCCGACACGGATGGTGGTCAAGAGGCAGGCCAGTTAGAAGCAGACGCTGAAGCAGAGGCAGGGATGATAGATGGAGAGACAGATGCAGAGGTAGATTTAGAAGCAGTTGGCTGATCATGGAGCGGCTTTTCACTCCCGCAATACTGGGTGTGCAAGTTGCTTTTGCAAAAGAAAGTACCAATAGACTCTGATCTAAATACAGTGGGCTTTGTATTTACGTTGAATCATTACACTTAGCAGTAGTTCAGACCCCTTTTGCCCCATCAGTTTTGTTTAGTCTGATTAGTTCAGCTGCAACAATTCTCTTTTATTCTTACCAAGCTTTCTTTCCTTTACAAAAAGAAAAGGGAAATAGCCAAATTAGAAATTCAAATGTGGCATCCAAAATGCTATTGGTCCTGTCCTTCGATTTTCCCGAGTGAATTCATCAAATAAAAATTGAATTTTTAATGCCTGTAGAGGTATTATTTGCTAGGGGAACTTCTCTTAAGCGATTTAACACTAAAAATAGGGTATCTGGACATGAACTGGGATCCTGCTGTCTGTTTGATCTCTGCATCCATCAGGTACCAAATATTGCTCTTCGTTTCAGTACTACATATTTAAAGTTGCTAGGCGAGTCTTTAAGGATTATTCTGTATTACTCTCTAATACATGGAAGGGTTTGAAACTAGATAATGAGACTCAAACTGTGTTTGTTTGATTATTAATTAAATAATTATCTAAATTTAAAAAATTAAATTGTTAGGGAAAGCTCCAAGAATGATTTACGTTAGTCTAATAACATAAATACAACATCTAAAACTTCATTCCTCTTATACTACTTGGAAGCTCCCAAGTCTAATAAGAAAACTTGTTTTGCACATGTTTGTGCTGCTCAAATCCAGTTTCCCATCCTCCAATCTATTCATCAACTATAGAAAAAAGATGATTCTTGTGTGGTTTTAATTGGACCTCATCAAGCATGGAGACCAATTACAAGAAATCAAGAAAATTATCTATCCTACTTTAATTTAGTCCAAGCTTTATTTCCATGAAAGATGTTTTGTTTGGAGATTGCGTAAGGGTTCTAAATGCCAAGGCAGGATTCTGAAATTAGCTTTGTTGATTCTTTGAATAATAACAAGTGAAGGATTTGAACTCAGAAACGCTCTTCCTTTCTTTTATGGAGAGTACAATTTTGAGTATAGTTCATTGTTTTATATGCTTTGAAATCATGCAATGTTCTCCTCTCTCTCTCTCTGATTTTTCTTTAATATTGATCCCCAGAATGTTTCCATTGGTATCCCAATTTACAAGGACCTGTATGCATGAAATCAAGTAATAATCATAGAAAAAGGGAGATTCGGATTCAAATTTAATTATATATATGTTGCAATAGAGAAAAGATGTGGCTATCAATTAAGCTAAATGCTTTGACCAATACCAAATTCAGTGAGGTGGAAGATTCAGAGCTAGTCCATTTATAGATACGAAACCCAAAGCAACATCATGCTGATGATTTTTTGTGTGAGATTGATGTCTTTCTTCTTTAATTTTGGACGTGATAACAATTTATGGCGACTAATTGTCTAGCTCAAAATCGCATGCATTTTCATGGCGAGGACAAAAGGCAAGTATTATCAACTTAAACATCCCATGTTGTTTCGATTTTGAGTGGACTATAAGGAATGGAGGAGGATATAGTGTTTATCCATGTGTTTTTCTTTAAACTTTGATATGGTTTTGTTTGTGGACAATTTATTAAACTCAGAATTTGCTGCATTTTTTCCGGATAAAAGACAAGTCTAGCAATGTCACCGATCTCAAGCCTTTAAATTCATGTGGACTGTAGAGATCGGAAGACTATTCGATTGACGTCGTGCATAATTCTTGATAATATCCTAAAAAAAGAGCTTAGAAATAAGGTTTATATGTTGTATAATTAATTAATTTTTTTAATTTAACAGTTTAAATTAATTTTATAGTTAAAGTGGTTGGTAACTAGTGTTTAGTAAATTAAAGTAACTGATAATACGTGGTTGATGCTTAGTAAGCCGAGAGGGCTAGAAACTAGAATTTGTAAAATGTCATCTTTGGTAGATATAGAGATTCTTAGATACTTAAATAAGTATCTTTGTAGAGAGAAAAAGTAAAATAATATTTTAGAGAGATAAACACTAAAAATATATATGCAAAAAATATTGAGAATAAAGAGATTATGAACCTTAATTTTGAAGGATTCATGAGATATTTATAGTCAACGAGTCTTGTCTTTTTGTGGAGAGAAGGTAATGAAGTGTAATTTTACCTTAATGGTTTCTTTTAATCATGCATTGATGAGAGATAAATATCCCTTATACAAACATTCATAAGATAAAATATTGTAAAAATATCCCAAAAGAATGTTGGGCTCAGACGAGTTGCCTAAGCCTGTTATAGATGAAAAATGAGCTCAGACACATTGTCTGTGCCTGTGGTAGTTAAGCTCGGGCATGCGCCTGAGCCCATAAGGGTGTTGGCCTCGGCATAGGTGCCAGGCATGCTAGTACCCAAGGCATTTGGGTGATGGGTCTCATGCTTCTTGGGTGATTAGTCCCCAAGCAGTACCAATCACCCAAGAAAAATTAGATTTATAGCCAAAATATTCGAGTTTAATTGTGAATTTATGGTGGCTAATCAAAGTTAATAATGATGTGAATTAATTATTATTGTTACCAGATTTAATTCTTTAATTTATAACTTCTAAAATCTACTATAAGTGAAAAAAGAGTTTTACATAAAGATAGTTTCTTAGATTTTACACATTCTTCCTCGCCTTAGTTTTAATATCTTTCTTTTCACTTTAAACTTTAGTTTTCCTTCAAAATCTAGAGTTTAGATTCACTTTGTTAAAAGATTCCGATAAATGTAAGGACCTGAATAGTCTATTCTAGAAGTATTTTTCACAAACTTGAACAATTTTTTCAGCTAATTTTTTTTAGATTTATGGCTAAAAAAATCAAGTTTAATTCTAGATTTATGATGGCTAATCAAAATTGGTAATGATAGAAATTATTCTAGTTGTTATCAGAATTAATTCTTTAACCTTTTAAATTTTAAAATGGGGGTAGAGGAAGAGTTTCACCTAATTTTTTTTTCTCTTCAGTTTTACTCATTCTTCCTCACCTCAATTTTAGTGTTTTTGATCTTAGTTTACGCATTGGTTTTCCTTCCATATCCAGAGTTTAGGTTCACTTTATTGAAAGATTATTGAGTCCATTTACTTCCATTCAAAAGTCTTATTTAGAATTGCATCTCAATAAAGTGATGTTGAAAAGATTATTACAAACATTCTACTTGCACAAAGTGAGGAGCAATGAACCTTTAAAGACAAATGATTCATCTTTGACAATAACAAAAGTTTTATTATTTTAAAGTGTTTCAATAAACAAATATCCTTTTTAGTTTTAATTCAAACATATATAATTTATATTATTAGTATGCATGCTAGAACTTTTGATCTGATATCAATTGTAAATTTAAATATATACTTAGTATGCATGCTAAAATTCTATTATTATATCTGTGTTGAAAACATGTTTGTTATAAATTTATTTTTTGAATGTTTATAGATTTAAACTTGTATGATCACTAATCTAATATTTTTTTTTTGAGAAAAACTGTATTTTTAAATGTATCATCATGAAAAGAATTACTCTAATATTGAGCAATAAAACACGAACCCTAATTACTATATTGGAGAACTAAATTTCAAGAATCCAACAATGAATAGCATCACAAAGTGGTAGTGACAAGGATAAATGCTCAAACGCAGCACAATAAAAATGAACATTAGGTTTTGGAGGAACATTTCACCTGGACACCACCAAATAAATATTAGTCGGTGCCATTTCGGTCCAATCCCAATTTTCTTACAACAACCTGGGACAATTTGCATCGTCATCGTCATACAAGTCCCCGGAGTTTGTCTTAACCTCCGTACCACACAAACTGCAGAAACTCTGTGGCTCTCGTCTTCTTGTACTAAAGGCAACTCACCCATCCTTGACACCAACTAACACTGTACTAGATCCCTGCTCAATGCAACGTGTCAAGATCAAAGACATTGCATGTTGCCACGTGTCCCCCCAAAAACCCATCAGGGAAGCGATACGTGGCCCCCTGGAAACCATCCACGCAAAAGACCAAGCTAGCCACGTCCACCATTGCAGGTAGAGAGCTTTGGCCTCTTATTAAAAAAGAAGGGTATTTTACTGTTTTTGCTCGAGAAAGGAAAAGTCTTCAACGGGGATTACTTTACTTGGACGCATCACAAGCAGAACACCAGGACCATGATTTCTAATTTGGTGGGTCCAGATTCTAATACGTGGACCAATGAGAGTAAAGATTTTGATGGAGGTTCTCAGCCACAAATCTCAACTTAAGTTTTCAGCCACTACTCACTTTCTCTCTCTACACAAGTTAGCCTCACTTTCTCTCTCCCTACTCTGCAAACTATATTACTATAAGGTGCTGCAAAGGAAAACAGGGCCGCCTCTGTTTTACATCTAGCGAATAGCACTAATCTTTTTCCAAGGCAACAAAAACCTCCATCAAAGTTTGTATTTTTTATCGTTTCTTTGCTGTTCTTATCATCTGGGCTGCTTCATTTCTCTATATTAGCAACTGGGTCTTGGTCATTCTCTTAATCGAAACCCACCACCCAACAATCTCAAGGTTTTTTTCTTCTTCTTTTGATGCTTATTGTGTATATTTAGTTCGGTTTATAGTGTCAAAGTTTTAGTCTTTGGCTTGTGAGATATGCATGTATGTTATGATGAATATGTGTTTGTGTGTGATTACTTTTGTTTGATTTTCATAATTTTTCTCTTTGTTTTGTTGATTGTATTTATATGATTCTTACTCATGATTTGAAGTTTGAATTCTTTAGTATAATTACTTTAAGCCTCTTCAATTTGTTGGTGGATTATGATTTTTTTTTTGAGGTCTTTGGGTTGATTTTTATGCTATGTGGTCTTGGTTGTTCTGTTTGGTTGATAAATTATGATACTTTGTCTATGTGTTGATATTCTATCGGTTTTTAAGTTTTTGGTTGATGGGAAGTGAAAGGAACTGGAATAATCAAAATCATTAATTGCAGTTCACTTGCTTATTTCTAGTTTTAAGGTAGAACCTGCAGCTCCACTTAACTGATGAAGTTAAAGATTCAGGCTTGTATTGTATGATAAAACAAGTTCTTCGCAATTGTGATTTTGTTCAAAATCTTGGATTTAGTAATAAAATTAGGTGTACTCTTTGATATTGAATTAGATATGAACTGTTTGTATTGCTTGGCTTTTCTACTTTTATTAGATTTTTTTTATCTTTATGGTACCTTTTTTGACAAATGGGGATTGTTTTCTTTTCTTTTTTCTGCAGATAAAATCTCATGGAGTGGTATTCTGGAAGTGGTATTGATGATTTTGTGGTTCCAGAGGATCGAGAAGTATATGATAGGCTTCCATCACCAGAGAGTTGGTCGAAATGGTGTGCAGATGCATCAGAAAGTCATGAGTTTTCTAACAAACGCTTTCTTATGGATTCAAAATTGACTGGGGAGGAACTCAAATTCAATGGTGAAATTTTGAGCAAAGAAGTTGAAAGTTTCTACAATGGTAAAGATCAGTCTAGTGGTTCAAGCATCAGTGGAAGATTATCTGAAGAGTCACTTCCCCAGACTGCTCTTTCATGTGACCAGCCAGATTACCAGCTTGATGATCTTTCAGAAATCGAACAACTGGATGAATTTTTCCTGTACAAGCGTAACTTCTGGGATTAATTTAATGCCTTTAAGAAATCATGTAGTATCAAATGTGCTGTAGCTTGTCATATTGATTTGCAGCATGCTCGGACACCCCATGGAAATCGAATGCTCCCTTAGTTGTGTGCGCTAAAACACTACTATCCATCATGACAAAATGGGTAGAATTCTTGGTTCCTACAAATGGATTATACCAGTATTTGTGGTGATGGCACCTATCTTTGTGCCACCTTCATTATATGGCAATCTCTTGTGCCTGCAGCGCTACATGTGACCTAAAAGAGCCATTCAATATCCATGGGGTGCCCAACATCTCCCTACATGTGGTTGTTATTTCTATCAAATATGATGCTTCCTTGTCAATCTTATTAATCTTTTCTCATTTCCATTTGTTGCAGGAGTTCCTTTCTCGAGGATCTACCCAGGAATGAAAATCTTAACGGCTCGTTTTGCTTTTCTGCCGAAGCAGAATGTGGCATGGCATCTGCTGACAATCGCTTCACAGACACAATGTCAGATTTGCAAAGTATCTCGAATGATGCACATGGCATGGGAAGCTCAAAGTATCTCAAAACACATGCATTTTCTCCATCATTAAGTTGGGAGGAAGGTGAAGTTGCTGCTTCACACTTCAATCCATGCAACTCAGACCAAAAGGATTTGGCACCGGTAAAGGTGAGATTTTCCATCTCTTTATTACCTTTAATTCAATGATTGACCATATCTTTTTCACGTATTTCCTATAATGAAATTCATGGTTCATACTAAATCTTTGATAAGCTTTAAAGACCCTAGCCCTGTTGCCTGTACTTGTTTCTTGGATGAAGAGAGGGTTTTATTGTTGTAGGTATACATGCATATGCACATGTTTTTTATTCTCTGTGGACCTAGCACAATTTAATCCATAGTTCTGTATGAGCTCCTTGATTTGGGTTTAGAAAAATATTGGTTTTTTTTTTTCCCGTTTCCTTCGCCTATCTTAACAATAATATTGACTAGGTTCTTTCATTTCTTGCTTATGAAGATATCCATTTTAATCATTCTAGGAGAATGACTTCTTTTACTCTCGTCTTTGGCAACACAGAGAATTCAGCTCTGCTTGTTGCTGGGATACATTTTATGTAAAATTTGTTTGTTGTATCATGAACACAAGGGTGCGTTTAAATCCACAAGGGTGGAGTCTAATTTCATGCACCTATCATGGACATATTTGGACGAAACATCATCAAAGAAACCACAGGCACGTGGAATTAGGCTCCAGCCTTGTTTAGACCTGACCTAGATTTTGTTGTTTGTTGTCACACCAGTGTGTCTCCAGACATGAAAATTAGACACAATCACCTGCAAATTATGCCCATTAGATGAGAATGGGGCAGTCAAGGCCTCAGTGTCTTAGGCCTGCCATTATCTCAGCTAATTGTGATATAAATACTCATTGGTTATGACCATAGCATGCTTTCTATATTATTTTTGAAATTTTATTTCATCAATTTTTTGTACGAGTCAACATTTGTTTCATCATGTATTGTTTGCTCATATAATGGTACTAGCTATATTTATACACTTGGCTTATATTTACTTCAAGAAACTCCTTTCTCAAAACATGCTTAGCCTACATCGACTCCAAACACCCATGCCATTGAACAGTGGGTTGAATTTCTAAAAACTTTTTCTGGTGTAGTCCGGAAAATTAATAACCTTATATGTCGGTTGTCCCTTTTTTGCATAACAGTAGATCTTAGTTAGCATTCTGCTTTCATCTATATACACATACTGCCTGTGACGAATAGCGATAGAGTAGAGAGTAATGCAAGGACAGATGCCTATTGGTTCCAATGAAGATTTTTAGTTTGTGAGACTTGCAAGTTCAACTAATCATGGTAATGTTTTTTCAAGGCATCGCTGGTTAATGTCTTGGTCCCTTCTGAGCATGATGGTATGATTGGACTTGTTGACGAGGAAACAACTCTTCAACAATCTGCGCTACAGGAGCTAGAAATGGTTATGGCCCAGGTATAACACAACATCCAAGAGCCCCCTTTTTTTAACAAGCAAAACCAAATCCTAATGATCTTTTTTTTCTTTTCAGTTAAATGATAAGACTAGAATTTGCTTTCGTGATGCCTTGTACCGGCTAGCCAGCAATTCAAAGCAACATCCAATAGAACAGGACCAAAATGGAGACCTGTCCATGGAAACACCGGGTACTGGTGAAGATGAGAAAATGGGGTACTTGCACAATATTTGCCTAATGCTTATCCCACTTTTTTTTTTTTTTTTAATTAGAATGCTTATCTCATTATAATTTAAGGCCTTAATATTTTAAGGTTGTTCTCGTAAACTGATTGCTGTCAAGTACTGACAATCAAAATAGAAGTATATCTGGGAATGGGTTGATGACCAGAGCTCTTATCTCTGTTAGTCTCCAACTGATCCTGAGATTTTGTTATATATGTATCAGCTGTTAACCGGTAAGCGTACCCTGAACTTTTTTGGTAAATGGTTGACATTATCTATCTTCACATATACTACTTTCATGTTGCTCTCATATCAATTAGGATTCAACATTAATAGCATCTGGAAGTAATTACATAAAGTGACAACTCCCATGTAAATCTCTGCAAACAAAAACAAATGCATCACATCAGTGGTATTTGGGTGATCAAGCATCTGTTGAGTTCCATTTACTTCACTGCATATGTCCTTGTATAATGCATTGGTAATTGAGCTATCTTGATAAGAAAGTGAACTTCATGTTCAGGTCTGGTGGAAAGACGACAGTCGAAATGGAGACCAACGCCATTGACAGAGCCATTGCAAATCTCATGTTCAGTAAGATGGACCTAAACATACGAGATTTTCCTGTCTCAGCACCAGTAAATTCCAAGCAAGGAATTTCCAGAGAAACAAAACCCCTAAATTGCCGCTGGAATGAGCCTCAAGGCCACGATCTCCCTTCCTATCCAAATTTCCTAGGTGATGCTGAGGTTCCAATCCTTGGTCATGGATATCGACAGATAAGAGCAAATCCAGGCAAGCATATGTGAAGAAATCCTGAGAGAAGATTTTCTAAGTTTATAGTAATGTTTTTCAAAAGTAGGACGAAGCCAACAATCCTTGAATAAGTATTGTACTCCTCTAAAAAAAGCTTGAAAGATCCTCTTGAAGTGCTTATCTCATATGTATATACCAGGGATTTATGTATAATTAGTATGCATGGTTAGGTGCTAGGTCGGATAACTTGCTGCATCCACTCAGCTCAGTTTTGGTAGGTGCATATACAGATGGATTCAGTAAGCAGTGACATACAAGCTAATGTATTTGTTGTTCTTGTTTACTCTCAGTCCAGCAAATTACTGATCCATGTGTTTGAGACTTGTCCGTCTTCTTCACTGCATGCTGTAAATATCCATTTGTGTCTTCAACTTAAATCAAGTTTTATTGGCTTTCAATGAGATGTTCGAATTCAAGATTTTTTAAAGAAAGGACATTGATTTGTTCACGGCCAGAATCCTCTTTTTTTTTTCTTGACTCAGGAAAACAATACGAAAAGAGTAGACATTTCAAAAGCTTTTTTCCCTCAAGGAAATTGTCTATCTTTTTTCTTTTTACATTTTAAATTTATTTTGACTTCTGTTTTTGGTGAATTTATTAATGCAATTGTCAACCATAAGGTCAGCTAAACCAAAAATAATAAAAATAAAAACAAGAATCCTGAGGGTAACTGTATAGATGATAAAAATTTATTAATGAATTTAAAATTTTTAGATAATTAAGCACTGATTTGCATTTTGGCACATATGTTATTATTTTTTTTAACTTTCTTCTTTATTTATTTATTTTAATTTATCCAATGCTTCAATGCAAAATTTCCCGAATATTAGCAACATTTATAGTGGATATATAATGATCCCTATATTTTCATGCCAATCACTGCTTTTTTATGCCCTACATGTCTGCAACCGCGCAAGATTAATAGATAAAAAGTATAAAAATCCTTAATTAATTAAGCATGCCAAGTGTTTATGCATAAGCAACAAAATCTTCAAGATAACACTGTCCAGTTCAAAACTTTTTTTTTTGGTAAATATTTAAATCTTCAAGACTTCCGATATTGGATTTAAAAATTTTAATTTTTGAAATCTAATTTAAATTAAATTTTAAATTGAATAAACAAATTGATTTAGTCACATTTAGGAACTTCAATGTTAATGATAATAATTTATTTTTTAAAAAATAAAATAATATTTTTTTAATAAAAATAATTGCTCTAAATTTATCGAGAAACCATAAACCTAAATTGTTTTTTCGAGTTCTTCCTCGAATTTGGCAACTATCCTCTAACATGGATGTAATTAACTTCTTTTTTATTTATTTTAAATTAGGGTAGAATTAGAGATATATTTGGTAAGATCAACCAACAAGTAAAAGTTTTACCAATTCATCATTCAATTATATGTAATAAATTAACAAATATATTGATAATTTCGCTGGCAAAAGTAGCAAAGTTTTCAAGTTGTTCAGCTAAAAGAACTACCAGATTAGCCTATTAATTCAATGGCTTCAAGAAAGCATCAGATCTTTGCCAGCAGTCGATCCAAGAACTACAACTATCAAACTATCTTTAGGGTAATTACAGAACTAGAAATTCTTAACCATAAATCAATTGTAATATAAGAACAAAAACTGAAGAAAGTCTCAACTCTTCCTTACGGAAATATTTAGAAAGTCAAGAACAAACCACCTTAGTTGAACGTGCATGCCTCAACTCTATTCTTCTTATATATGCGCCACCGCCACCGCCACTAAGCCTACCAAATTAAGCCCACCAAGGACTTACAAGCCTCCACCATGCCAACCCCACCATCAACCCCACCATATCCTCTCACGCCGGTACAGACTCGGTCCCGGTCGCCATCGACCTTTCCATCACCCCCAACCTCCCCATCTTCTGGAATGACGAACCCAATGTCTCCAATCCAGCCTGCTATCTCCCTCCATCAACCAAATGGCAAGAAAGGTTCATCAAAGCACAATAAGATATTCCGCCGTGTCCGGGCTGTTTTCCGGTCATTCCCTATCATCACTCCAGCATGCAAGATCCCCGTCTCGCTCCATGGAAACCGCCTCCATGACGGGCACGTTGGTGGGACCCGCATGACCGGAACCCTGTTTGGGCATCGGAAAGCTAGGGTTAGTCTTGCCATCCAAGAAAGCCCCGGGTCCCTACCTATTTTATTGCTTGAACTCACAATTCCCACAGGAAAACTCCTTCAAGATATGGGAGTGGGGCTTGTTAGGATTGCCTTGGAATGCGAGAAGAAGGCAAATGATAAGACGAAGATTGAGGACGAGCCGATATGGACATTGTTTTGTAATGGTAGAAAGTGTGGTTATGCGGTCAAGAGAGAGCCAACCGATGAAGATTTAAATGTAATGCAAACCTTGCGTGTTGTTTCAATGGGAGCTGGTGTAATACCTACAGGAGATGGTGCAGATCAGCCTACAGATGGGGAATTAACGTACATGCGGGCATTCTTTGAACGTGTGGCAGGGTCCAAAGACTCAGAGACCTATTATATGTTGAACCCTGATGGAAACAATGGACCAGAACTAAGCTTATTCTTCGTCAGGCTTTGATCAGAAAGGTAAGGCAATGTTTGTGGACTAATTCTAACGATTGAGATTAATGCCTTCTGATCCTTCTGCTGAAGGTTTACAGAGTTGATCTTTCGGTGCAAATGAATTGGTAAGTTATGAAACTGTTGATGGAGGTTATGGGAAAGTTCGAAAGCAAGAGAATTAAGGGCAAGACAAAATCTTCTGCTATTGGATTGGAGGGTGGCCTGGTTTCTGGGGGAGGAAGGGCTGATCACTTTGTTTAATTTGGGTGATTATTTTCAGGGAATTTTTTCTTTTTTTATTTTTGTTACATTAATATATACTTTTAGGGACTTAATTTTAGGGTTGAGGGGACGTGAAATCCCAGTAGAGATCTTGTCATGCCCTTTGAAAAAAGGCAGAAACAACCATGTAAAACTTGATTGTGCGTAACACATTAACTGATCATCATTAATTTCATGAGAGTAAATGTAAAGAACAATGGAAGAAAAGTATAGAGCAGCTCTCAAATTAAATTAATTGTGTGTGTTAAAATTAATGGAAGTCAGATTTGTTTTTAAAAAGAAATTAATCTGGCTCGATCCGATTGACCCAAGACAGCTCGGGGGAGGAGGAAGAGGCCTTTCTTCACAGCATACACTGCTGTCATGGAGCAGTACTATGCAAAACGAGGTGATGTACATAGTACGGAGAACTTGTTCCAGAGCATGATCAGGGAGATAGGTTATACAAACCGTTTTAAGCCATTTGAGATTCTGATCAATGCTTCCATCAATGCAGAAACTCCAATCTACGGGTCGCAAGAGAGGATGAAGGCGCGCA